>SXGS01635069.1_pt1 | contig 40543 bp, 39 predicted proteins | sample 3174681 | NCBI WGS metagenome assembly SXGS01 (sample SAMN11356861, study PRJNA531348) | freshwater metagenome | isolation source: freshwater sample F1-80 | place: China: Fuxian Lake, Yuxi | collected 2017-12-25 | reverse complement strand
CGGCAAGCGGATTCTCAAGAAGAGCGCGGTCGACATGATGCGGACCAACGTGCTGAGCGAGCAGGCCCTCAACTCGAAGTCTGGAGTCGGGCAGGCACTCTTCTCACCGGCACAAGGCTTCGGTTTTGATGTTGCGGTGGTGCTCGATCCGGTCGGGGCGAAGCGGCAGGTCGGGAAGAACAGCTACTGGTGGTGGGGCATCGCCGGCACATGGTTCTGGATCGATCCGGCCAACGACCTGATTGGCATCGGCATCATTCAGCGGCGCGGTGGCGTGCCCGGCGCCGCCAATCACGAAGACGTATCGCGACGGGTGATCGACGAGGCGCTGCCCCGCCCATAGGGAAACTCGGGTGGCTACGGGCGAGGGGCGCGTGCCGTCACGGCGCCCGATCTTGAAGTCGGCGTCGGTGTCCTGATCCACGTACGCGATGCTGGAGCCATGCGCGTAAGGGTTGGGCGCGTACAGCTTGACCATCGGCAGCGGCCGAAGTGACCGGGCGCTGGCCCAGGACTTTGCGCTCAAATTTCGAAAAAGACAGTAGCTGCAAACAAGGTCAAAGGGCAAGCCGTGCCGCCTCATCGCCTCGCTCGCATATTCTCGGTTGGGTAGGCCTCGCCCGCGAAATATCGAGGGCGGTCAGCCGGGTCGAATATCCGCGCCTGGCCGCCGATGTTGAAGCGCGCCGGCCAATCAAGCGCCCCGATCTCCGCGTGTCCGCGGAACCGCTCGCGGAACTCGGCTTCTTCGCGCCGTTCCACCAGGATGTACGGCGCGCGACCCTGTTCGGATAGCCAAGCAATCGCGCGATCGAGCCACACCGGATCCAGCGAATCCCACAGCACCGCTTCGCGGCCCGCGTGAAAGCGCACACTGCCGCTTTGCCAGACGGTGATCAATACCGCACTGGCCGGCAGCCGCGCGGCGACCAGGTCCGCGGTCTCACGGTAACGTCCTTCCAGCCCCTGCAGCGCCAGCACCTGCCGCGCGCCAGCCGTCTGCATCCCCATCAACGACAACGCGACGGTGCCAATCGCCACCACGCCCCGCATGCGTCCGCGATCCGCCAGGCGCGCCGCCACGGCGCAAGCGAGGACAATCGCCAACACGATTGCCGGAATCAGGAATCGGAGATACCACCACTCGGGGAACGGCGTGTACAGAAAATAGATCGCCGTCACGGCGCCTGCGACTACCAGCAGCCACAGCGCCAGCCGGCGCGCTTCGCCGGCAAGTACGAACGGCGCGGCCAGCGCCAGCATCGGGAAGAGCGTCTGCGTTTGAGAGAACGCCTTGCCGTAGTTGGCAAGGTTGGCGCCAACGTTTGACAGGCTGAACAGCCGACCCGCGTCACCGTAGCCGCTGCCGATGACACTGCCATAGAGCACGTGGTTCAGCCACAGCCAGGCCGCGATACCCGGCAACGCGCCGGCGATCATGAAGGCGGTCGCCTTGAGTGGCAACGGCTGACCGGGCCGCCACTGCATGGCCGCGACGATGATGGCGAGCGGCGCGAGGTTGGGGCGAACGAGGCTCGCCAGGCCGATCAGCGCACCGCAGGCCACAGGACGCGCCATCAACACCAGCGCGCCAAGCCACAGCGCGGCGGCGGCGACGTCGTTCATCGGCTGCACCGTCTGAAACAGCACGATGGGACTCGAGGCCGTGAGGGCCGCCGCGGCCACCCCGGCTAAACCGCCCGCCAGACGATTGGCCAGCACGAACGCGCACCACACCAGCACGAACGCGGCGATCGGCGTGACCGCGAATATCGCATCGCGGCCACCGACGGCATAGAACGGCGCCATCAGCACAGAGAACCCGGGCGCGCAGATCGGCGAAGAGGCGCCAGGCCGGACCGGCGAGGGAATGAAACCGCCCGGCGCCAGCGTACGCGAGGCATCGGGCCACGGCACCTCGACCGCAAGCGCGCTTGTGGGTTGCCAGTGACCGGTGCCGAAGGCCTCGGCCATCAGACCGTAGCAGGAGGAATCAGATCCGCCGACCGCGCGAGTCCCTCGCGTGATGCCGAAGCCGGCCAACCCCAGCGCGATGGCCAGTGCCAGGATGGCGGGCAGTCTGGCTTGCAGGCTCATCGCGAAACGCGATATTTGATCAGCACTTCAATGGCACGCACGCCGTCGCGCCAGCCAATCTTCTTGCCCTGGGCGCGGCTGCGCGGCTCGAAGCGCACCGGCAGCTCGAGAATCGAGTGGCCGTCGCGCAGCAGCTTCGCGGAGATCTCCGGCTCGATGTCGAAGCGATTGCACTCGAGGCGCAAGCCCTGCGCGACCTCGGTGGTCATCAGCTTGTAGCAGGTTTCCATGTCGGTGAGCTGCCCACCGAACAGCAGATTGGTCACACCGGTCAGCACCTGGTTGGCCAGGATCGACAACCACGGCGCGTCGGGACGCCCGGCCAGGAAGCGCGACCCGTACACCACCTGCGTACGCCCGTCGAGAATGGGCTGCACCAGCACCGCCAGTTGCGCGGGATCAAGTTCCAGGTCGGCGTCTTGAATGGCGACGATCGTGCCGGTCGCAAGTGCAAAGCCGGTGCGAATGGCACTGCCCTTGCCGCCGTTCTTCGCCGCGTGAATGATGCGAAGCTCAGGCCGCACCGGCAGCTGGTTCAGCACCTCGCGCGTATTGTCGGTCGACCCGTCGTTGACAACAAGAATCTCGCGAGGCGCTGGCAGCTCGATGACCAGCAGCCGGTCGATGACCTCGGCCACGGTCCGCGCCTCGTTGTAAACGGGAACGACGATCGAAATGAGGGCTGGCAAGTCAGAAGTCAGAAGAAGCCTATCGCCACGTCGTCTTTCTCAACGGCCTTGGCGTTTGATTCGTATTTTATCTTACGTGCGGGGATGCCCGCGTCGATAGCAGATCCTTCGAGCTTCGAGCCTTTCAGCGCCACACTCAACGCGCCGTCGGGCGCCGTCCGCCACCCGCAAACCCGGGGCGAGAATGCCGACAACGCCACCAGCACGAACACCAGGCTCCGCATCACAAACAGGGTGAGCACGATCCAGGCGACACGGCCGGTCTGCGCAGGAGTCACGGCGCAGACGCTACCATATAGGTGGCCGAACCTAAAAGTTCGTCCCGACATCATGAAGGTACCGCCCCAGAAGAAGTCCCCTGTCCTCGTCCCCGGCATCGCCGGCACCGGCCGGCTGGTCATCCGCAACTCGTTCGCCCATTTCGGCTCGCCGGCGCGCGTGTGGCTCGGCTATCACCTGCTCTGTGCCACGCCCTGGGGCATGATGCGCGTGTCGACCATCCTCGACGAATGGGCACCGGCATGAAAATCGTCACCCTGGCGCAGAATGTGCCCGGCCCGGTGGCGGTCGCCCGTCTGGTCACCGGCGGCGCCACGGCTATCAAAATCGAAGCGCCGTGGGGCGATCCGCTCGAGGGCTTCTGCAAGTCCTGGTACGACGAACTGCATGCCGGCGTGACCATCGCCCGGCTCGACCTGAAGTCAGCCGACGGCATGCGGTCGCTCGTCGACCTGCTGGGATCGGCCGACGTATTCATCACCAGCCATCGGCCCGCCGCGCTCGAACGCCTTGGGCTCGACGCCGCAGCGCTCGCGCAGCGCTTCCCTCTTCTCCGTCACCTGAACATCGTCGGCGACACCGCCCACCCCAATGAGGCCGGCCACGACCTCACGTACCAGGCACAAGCCGGCTTGCTGCACGACGGGATACCCAAGACGCTGCTCGCGGATCTGCTGGGCGCGGAGCGCGCGCATGCCGCCGTGATCGAGATGATGCACTTGGGACCCGGCGGCCGGCGCGTCGTCGGTTTGTTTGACGCATTGAGCACGTTGACGGCGCCGCTGCGACACGGCCTCACCGCCCCGGGCGGCGTTCTTGGCGGCGCCAACCCGGCGTATGGCATTTACGCAGCCCGCGACGGACGCGTGGCCGTTGGCGCACTCGAACCACATTTTCGTGAGAGGCTGTACACTGCGCTGGGCCTCGCTGACGGGTCACCGCTAGCTGCGACCATGTTGACGAAGACCGCGGCCGAATGGGAACAGTGGGGCCACGAACGCGACATCCCCATCAGGGTGATCACAGCCGCCGATTGGAGCGCCGACCGATGACTCCAGACAATCTACTCAAGGCCGCCTACGATCACGCCACTCGATACCTCAGCGAGGTTGCGCAGCGACATGTGGGCTCACGCGTGCCACGCGCGGACCTGCTGGCCGCGCTTGGCGGACCATTGCCCATCGCCGGCACCGATCCAGTCGACGTGATCAACCACCTGGCGACGAGCGCCGACCCTGGCATCATTGCGACCATCGGGCCGCGGTACTTTGGGTTCGTCACCGGCGGCGCCGTGCCGGTCACGGTGGCGGCCGACTGGCTGGTCAGCTCGTGGGATCAGAACGCCTGTCTCTACGTCACCTCCCCCGCCGCCTCGGTGATGGAAGATATCGTCTCGGGCTGGATCGTCGAGTTGCTCGGCCTGCCGGCCACGGCCGGCGTGGGTTTCGTGACCGGTTGCCACATGGCGAATTTCACTTGCCTGGCGGCCGCCCGGCATGAGGTGCTGCGTCGCGCCGGCTGGAATGTCGAGACCCAGGGGCTGCAACGCGCGCCGAAGGTGCGGGTGCTGGTGGGCGGCGAAGTACACGTCTCGGCCGTCGGCGCGTTGCGCTACCTGGGATTTGGCAGCGACGAACTCGAGTTTGTCCCCGTCGATGGCCAGGGCCGCATGCGTGCCGAGGCCTTGCGCGCGCAGCTCGGCGACAGCTCAGGTCCGATCATCGTGTGCGCGCAGGCCGGCAACGTCAGCACCGGCGCCAGCGATCCCATCGCCGAGATCGTCCTGATGGCACATGCCCGCGGCGCGTGGGTTCACGTCGATGGCGCGTTCGGCCTGTGGGCCGCGGCGGTCCCCGAGTTGCGGCCGCAGGTGCGCGGCATCGAGGGCGCCGACTCGTGGGCGACCGACGCCCACAAGTGGCTGAATGTGCCCTACGATTCCGGACTCGCGATTGTCGCCGACACCGCGCCACTGCGCGCGGCCATGAGCATGAAGGCGTCGTACCTCCAGCGCGGCGATGATGAGGAACGCATCGGCATGGACTGGGCGCCCGAGTCATCGCGACGCGCTCGCGTCGTCCCGCTCTACGCGCTGTTCCGCGCGTTGGGACGCGAGGGCCTGGCAGCCCTCGTGCGCCGGAACTGCGCGCTGGCCCGGCGAATCGCGCAACGGCTGGCGGCGGCACCCGGCGTCACCATCCTGAACGACGTCGTCCTGAACCAGGTGCTGGTGCAGTTCAAGGACGATGCGACGACGAAGGACGTGATTGCGCGCGTGCAGGCCGACGGCACGTGCTGGGCCGGCGGCGCGTTGTGGCAGGGCCAGCAGGCCATGCGGATTGCGGTGTCGAACTGGTCGACGACCGAAGACGACATCGACCGCTCCGCCGACGCGATACTGGCGTGCTACACGCAAGCGACCGCGTCGGAGCTCGCGACGCTTGACGGGAAGGAACCAGACCCTCCCGCGGCCCGGCGGTCTTATTGTTCACTGACGCGGTAGAGGGTGGTCCGGCTGCGCAGGTAAATGTCGCCGGCCGCTACGGCGGGCGTGGCGATGAACGATTGGTCGGTCAGCGTGTTGGTCGCGACTACGGCAAAGGTCGGGCCGAGCTTGACGACCACGACATCGCCTTCCTCGGTCGAGAGGTACAACTTGCCGCCGGCCGCCACCGGCGAGGCCTTGAAATTGTACGGCTTGGGCAGCCGCACCTGCAGATAGTGCGGCTTCCCGGTAAGGGCGTCGAAGTTGCTGAGCATGCCGGAGTCGGTCAGCACATAGAGCATGCCGTCATGCAACACGGGCGACGGCGTGTACGAGGTGCCGCGCGTCGTGCTCCAGACGACGGCGCTCGTGCCGGTGAGGTCGCCGGTGTGGCCGAGGCGGACGGCCATGAGGGTGGGGTTGCGGAAGCCACTCATCACGAAGACCAGATCGGCCATCTGGATCGGCGCCGGAATCGTGTTCAGGCCAAGGCCTTCGACCTCCCAGATCAGGCGGCCCGAGTCGTAGTCGTAGGCGCGCGTCTTGCGGGTGGCGCTGACCACCACCTGCCGCCGGCCGTCATGTTCGACCACGACCGGCATTGACCAGTTCGAAATCTCGGCGCGATCGGCCCGCCACACTTGCTTGCCGGTGTGCTTGTCGAGCGCCACCATGAACGAGTCGCCCTGGTGGTCGTAGGTGTGGAACAGCCGGTCGCCGTGCAGCAGGAACGGGGCGCCCTCGCCGAACTGCATGTGCATCTGCAACTGAACGCCGGCGTCCCGCTTCCACACGAGCGTGCCGTTCAGGTCGTAACAGTAGAGGCCGCGCGAACCAAACGAAGCCCACACGCGACTGCCGTCGGTGACCGGAGTGTTCGAGGCGAAGCTGCCGTACTGCCGGTGGTAGCCCTCGTGCGGCGTGGCGACGGTCGCCGTCCGTTGCCAGACGATGCGGCCGGTGAGGCGATCGAGCGCCAGAACGTCAAAGCGATGTTCGAGGTTGGCGTCGGCGCCGCCTCCGGCGAAGCTGGCGCGGCCGGTCGCGCCAGCGGCTGCACCTGTCACGCCGGTCGGCACGGCCGTGGTGACGTAAACGCGGTCGCCCCAGACGATGGGCGACGAAAATCCACGCCCGGGAATCGGTGTCGCCCACTTGAGGTTGGTCTGGTCGTCCCAGCGTGTCGGCGCGTCGCCCGGCGCGACACCCGTGGTGGCGGGCCCGCGCCACTGCGCCCAGTTGGCGGCAGTCGAGGCGGGGGTCTGGGCCGCGACGGCACCTGCCGCGATCGCCGCCGTGACCAGCAGGGCCACCAGTGTTGTGTCTATCGGCGACGGCCGGTGCTGGTTCATCACAGATGACCTACCGTGTCTTGGCCGGCGCTTTTTTGGGTGCCGGCGCAGGCCCGGGCGTGAATTCCAGCATGACGTTGCTGATCGTCGCAATCGGCCGGCCGGTAGCCGTGAAGTTGTCGGTACCGTCAGGTCTGACCACCGACAGCTTTTCGCCCATAACCGAGACCTGATCGAGCACGGTGGCCGGCAACTCGATGACGATGAACTCGTCGCCCGTGGGTGCCACCGCCTTCACGCCGCCCGGCCCGGCCCCCCCGCTGATGCGGTCGAACAGGTCCTTCTCGGTCCGAAACTCGCTCTGCACGACGGCGCGGTCGACCAGCGTGTTGTCCATCGACAGCACGCCCACGGTGGCGGTGTACTTCCGGTAGGCCTGCTTCTGCTTGACCAGCTCGGCTGAATAGGTGTGCCGGTTGTGCAGCTCGAACATCAGCTTCACGGGGCCGCGATGCGGCGGGACGGTGATGAGAATGCCCTCTTTTGGGTCGCGAGCCGTCAGCACGTCACAAAACCGGCGGCCGGTCGCCACGCCCAGCCCCAGCTCCGACGGGCACTTCCACTCCGCCTGGATGCGGGAGACGACCGGGGCCGGCGCCTTCTTCGAGGCCTTCGTGGGTGCTTTTTTCGGAGTGGCCTTGCGGGTCTGGGCCTCAACGCCCACAGCCATGAGGCTTGCACAGAGAAAAGCGAGCATCACACGCATAAGGCAAGTATATCGTTCGTCGGCAGTCCATTTGCATACACTGGCATCAGGCTGTCGCCTCATCAGGTTGAAAATTTCACCGGAGTGCAGCCTTGTGGTTCTGTGTCAGTCTGGACTTGGGGCGCGTGCCGATTGCAGGCTTGTTCTAATTCAATTTTCCGTAAGGCGCGAACGGATTTCCGGAGGACAGATTAATGAATCGAGTAAGAGGTTGGTTCGCAGCCGTCGGTCTGGTGGCGCTGGCGGCGCTGCCCGCCGCCTCGCAGGTGCAGACGGGTTCCATTCTGGTGAGGGTCGCGGACGCGCAGGGTGCCGCGGTCCCCGGGGTGACGGTGACCCTGACCAGTCCCGTCCTGGTCGCCGGCACGATGTCGGGAGTCACGGACTCGAGCGGCGTCAACCGCTTTCCGTCCCTTCAGCCGGGTATCTACACCGTCAAGGTGGAGTTGCAGGGCTTCCGGACCGTCATCCGTGAAAACGTGTCGGTGCAGGTCGGCGCAACGGTGCCCCTGAACCTGGACCTCGTGGTCGCGGCGGTCGCCGAGACGGTGACGGTGACCGGCGCCTCGCCGGTCGTCGATACCACCAGCGCCAACACCAGCGTCAACCTGGGCGAGCAGCTGCTGCAGGGTACGCCGGGTGGTCGCGACATCTGGTCGCTGGTGGAATACAAAGTGCCCAGCCTGCTGATCACCCGACCCGATGTCGGCGGCACTTCGGGAGGCCTGCAGGGGGTATTCAATGCGCGTGGCACCACCAGCGCACAGAACTCGAGCTATCTGAACGGCATCAACGTCGGCGACCCGGCGGCCATTGGCGCGGCCGGCTTCTACTACGACTTCGATGCCTTCGACGACATCCAGGTCTCGACCGGCGCGCACGACATCACCGTGCCGACGAGCGGCGTGTTCCTGAACATGGTGACCAAGACCGGCGGCGAGCAATGGCGCGGCCGCCTCACCGGCGCGTGGTTGGGGGATGCCACGCAGACCCAAAACATCGACGACAACCTGTTGCGCTACGGCTTCCGCCCGCAAGCCAACAGCGTCGACTTCGTCTCCGACGTCAACATCAGCGGTGGCGGCCCTTTGATCGCCGGGAAGCTGCGCATGTTCGCGTCGTTCCGCGACTGGCGCGTACACGTCAACACGCCGGCGGCCTTCTCGTCGCTGGTGCTCGACAAGACCGACATTACGTCTGGCCTGATCAACATGAACTACCAGGTCAACGACAAGAATCGCCTGACGGGCCTGTACTCGCGGCAGTACTACAAGAAGCCCAATCGCTTTTTGGCCACGGCCAACACGCTCGTGCAGGAGTCGACCAGCAACGAAGACGACGTCTTCGACATCTACCAGGTGCTGTGGAACTCGGTGGTGTCGCAGAAGTTCTTCCTCGATGCGCGGGTCGGTCTCAACAAGATCTTCTTCCCGACCTACTTGAACGGCAACGACCAGACGTTGCTGGACTCGGCCACCGGCATCCGCACGCGCAACTTCGTCGCTGGCACCGAGCGGTGGCGTGACCGCTACCAGGCCAATGCCACCGGCCAGTACTATCTGGACGAGTTCATCGGCGGCCGACACGAGCTCAAGTTCGGATTCGACTACGCGCACTCCCCGGTCGAGAACCGGACGAGCCGGTTTGGCGACGTCGACATGACTTACAACAGCGCCACCGGCCTGGCGCAGAACGTCACGCTGTTTGCCACGCCGTTCCACACCAAGACCGGGGTCGACGTGACGGCGCTCTACGCCCAGGACAGCATGGCCTACAAGCGACTGACCGTGACGGCGGGTGTTCGCTGGGAACACCTGAACGGCTACCTGCCGGCGCAGAGCAGCCCAGCCAGCGCCTTCTTCCCGTCTCTGGTCCGCACCTTCGACAAAAAACCTGACGTCGTTGACTGGATGACGGCGGGCCCGCGCATCAGCGCCGCGTTCGACCTGACGGGCAGCGGCCGCACCGCCCTGAAGCTCGCGGCCGGACGCTACTACTACGTGATCGCGTCAGGCGGCGGCATTCTCGACGGCGTCAATCCGAACGCGAACTACCAGGAGCAATACACCTGGAACGACGCCAACGGCGATCGCCACTTCCAGCCGGGCGAACAGACCGGCACGCCGGTGATCACGCGCGTGCTGCCTGAGACCATCTCGGTGGACAGCAACTACCGGCGCCCCTACACCGACGAGATCACCGGCGGCTTCGACCACGAGCTGTTCCCGGCCCTGCGCCTGAGCGTGGCGGTGACCCACCGCACCGAGCGCAATCCGCAGGCGACGTCGAACCCGGCCAACCCGTACGACACGTTCCTGACAACGCGGCCGGACAACGGTCGCGACGGCGTCGCCGGCACGGCCGACGACACGACGTTCCAGTTCTACAACCGGACGTCCACGGCGGTGAACCAGACGTTCTTCACGACCGACCGGAACTTCCGCCAGACCTACAACGGCATCGAGATCAGCGGCACCAAGCGCATGTCGGACCGCTGGCAGATGCTGATGGGGTACACCTACTCGCAGACCCGCGTCGAAGGTGTCAGCGTCAACGTCAACCCCAATGCCTTGATCAACGCCGTCGGGCCCGTCACGGGCCAGATCGGCGATCGTCCGCACCAGTTCAAGGTCACGGGCACCTACGTGCTGCCGTTCTACGAGATCGGCGTCGCCGGCAACCTCAACCTGCAGAGCGGCGCGGCGATTACGCGACAGCTGACCACAGCCCAGACGGTGGGCGGCAACAGCACGATCAATGTGGAACCGCTCGGGTCGTACCGGCTGGCACAGCGCGCGGCGTCAGACCTGCGCGTGTTCAAGACCACGACGTTCGGCACGCGCTCGTTGGAGGTGTCGGTGGACTTCAACAACATCACCAACACCAACACCGCGTGGGACGCGCGGACACTGAGCGGCACCATCAACCTGCGGCAGAACGGCGACCCAGCCGGCGCGATCAATACCGTGCCGCAGTTCGGCTCGCCGGCGCAGGTCTTCGGCCCGCGCAACATCCGCTTCAACGCGGCTTTCCGCTTCTGAGTTAAAGCGCTAACAGGGGGTCAAGAGATCAGGAGAAATTACTTCTTCTGATCTCTTTTCCTCCTGACCTGCTGTTGGTTATTCGTCGTGATTGTGGGTATGGCCGGGGACTGGCAAGCCGGTCACCGAGAGATTCCCGCCCCTCAGCTTCAGCAATTCCAGGAACTCCATACGCGTGCGTGACTGATCACGAAAGGCCCCGAGCATAGCGCTGGTGATGGTGTAGGAGTTCTGCTTTTCGACCCCGCGCATGGCCATGCACAGGTGGGTGCCTTCGCAGACCACCGCGACACCAAGCGGCTTGATCTTTTCGTTGATGATCTCGGCGATCTGGTTGGTCATCCGTTCCTGCAACTGCAGCCGGCGCGCGAAAATGTCGACCACACGCGGGATTTTGCTGAGGCCGATCACCTTCCCATTCGGGATGTAGGCGACGTGGCACTTACCGAAGAACGGCAGCAGGTGGTGCTCACACATGCTGTAGAAGTCGATGTCACGAACGATCACCATCTCGCTATAATCGACACCGAACAACGCACCATTCAGCATGGCATCGATATCAGCCTGGTAACCACTGGTGAGAAACCTCAGCGCCTTGTCTACCCGCCGCGGCGTCTTGAGCAGTCCCTCGCGGGTTGGGTCTTCGCCCAGCTCGATCAGTAAGCGCTGGATCAGATCCTGCATCGGCTCATTGTATATCTCGGTCACTGGCATCTCGGCGGTCGCGGTCGGTGCAGCCATAATCCCTTTGGATGCGCTTTGGGCCCGTCAGGTTCCCGCCGACGATCCTGACGCCCTTTACCAGGACCGCGAGAACCTGGCGAGTGCCCAGAAGGCGACCGCGATCTGGGCAACCAGACTCAAGGCCAACCCGAACGACTTCACCTCGGCCTATCGGCTGGCGAAGGCCCGCTACTGGCTAGGGACCAACGGCTTACCTGAGCCGCAACGCAAGGGCGCGCTCGAGGCAGGAATCGAGGCGGCCCGAACGGCGATTGCCCTCGACGCCAGCAAACCCGAGGGCTACTTCTGGCTCGCCGCCAACATGGGCGCGCTGGCTGAGTCGTTCGGGCTGCGCCAGGGGATGAAGTATCGAGGTGCGATCCGCGACGCGCTCGAGATGACGCTGAAGCTCTCCCCCGCCTTCCTGCAGGGCTCCGCTGACCGCGCTCTGGGGCGCTGGTATTTCAAGGTGCCGGGGCTCTTCGGCGGCAGCAACAAGAAATCAGAGGAACACCTCCGCACGTCGCTGACCTACGGACCCAACAGCGTCATCTCGCACCTGTTCCTGGCCGACACGCTGGCCGGCATGGGACGGAAAGACGAGGCGCGCAAGGAGTACCAGGCGGCGATCGATGCGCCGCCAGACCCCGACTGGATCCCCGAGGACCGGCGGTTCAAGGAGCAGGCGAAGCGGCTCATCCAGCAGTGGCGCTGATCGCCACGAATGCTTTACGACCGGGTCGGCCGATTCGACCTGACGGTGCTGTTTCTGCACCTCGACGTGGTGATGTGGCTGTTCGCGATGCACCACGTCGGCGCCGCCGACCAGCTCTTCGCGTTCTTCCTGCTGGTGCGCGTGGGCGACCAGGTCGGGTTCGGCTTCTGTCGCGCGTTCTATTTCAACCGCGTGGTGATCGCGGCGCATCTCGGCTGCCTGGCGTGGCTGGCTTGGAGTTCTAGCGGCGAGTTTGCCGGGGCCAGTCACCTGTCCGTTGCGGCGACGGTGTCTGTGATCGGCGCCTACATTTCGATCACCGGCATTGTGATCGAGTCGTTGCGGAAGCGGTCGAGCGCCGTCGTGCGCGAAGCGCGCGACCTGCTGCGGCAGCTTGAAGGACGTACCGCTGAGCTCCGCGCGACAGGCTGGGGTGGATGACGACCTCACCAAGCCGATTACGCCGCTCGCCTGGCGCGAAGTAATCACGAAGTGGGGCCGCTGACTACTTTGAGTAGTCGTAGAAGCCCTTGCCGGACTTCTTACCCAGGTGCCCTGCCAGCACCATCCGCTTCAGCAGCGGCGGCGGCGCGAACCGCGTCTCGCGGAACTCGTCGAACATGATGTTGGCGATGTAGTACGTCGTGTCGAGGCCGACGTAGTCGAGCAGCGTCAAGGGACCCATCGGGTGGCCGCAGCCGAGCTTCATGCCGTTGTCGATATCCTCGACCGTAGCGAGACCTTCTTCGAGGCAACGAATCGCATCCAGCAAGTAGGGCACCAGCAGGCGGTTGACGATGAAGCCACCGCGGTCGGGCGCCGACACCGGCTCCTTGCCGATCGCGCGCGCAAAGGCCATCAGCGCGTCGTGGGTCTCCTGGCTGGTCGCCAACGCACGGATCACCTCGACCAGCTTCATCAGCGGCACCGGGTTGAAGAAGTGGAGACCGGCCACCTGGCCGGGCCGCGTCGTGCCGGCGCCAAGTTCGGTGATGCAGAGGGACGAGGTGTTCGACGCAATCACACAGTGCTTGCCGACCACCGCCTCGATCTGCGCGTAGGTCTTCTTCTTGATCTCGACGTTCTCGATGATCGCCTCGATCACGAGGTCGCAATCCTTGAGGTCGGCGAACTTCGTCGTGCCGGTAAGATTCGCGAACACGGTCGTTTTTTGTTCCGGCGTGACCTTGCCCTTTTCAATACCGCCGGTCAGGAACTTGTCGATGCGGCCAATGCCCTTCTTCAGGACGTCGTCATTCACCTCGAGCACGAAGGTCTTGAACCCGGCCGCGGCCGAGACCTGCGCGATGCCCGCGCCCATCAACCCGCACCCGATCACGCCAACCGTCTTGATCTCCACTACAAGGCCTCCACGATCATCGCAATGCCTTGACCGCCGCCAATGCAGGCCGCGGCCACACCGTACTTCTTGCCGCGCCGGCGCAGTTCGAGCAGCAGCGTCAGCAGGATGCGCGCGCCGCGGGCACCGAGCGGGTGGCCAAGGTCAATCGCGCCGCCGTTCACGTTCACCTTGTCCCGGCTGAGGCCAAGCTCCTTTTCGCAAGCGAGGTACTGCGCCGCGAAGGCCTCGTTGAGTTCGCTCAGGTCGAGCTGCCCAAACGACATCCGGGCGTGTTCGAGCGCCTTGCGGATGGCCGGCGCCGGCCCCATCCCCATCATCGTCGGGTCCACGCCGACGGTCGCCCACGAGACGATGCGGCCCATCGGCTTCACGCCGCGGGCCTTGACGGCGTCTTCGCCGGCAATCACGAGCGCCGCCGCACCATCGACGATGCCGCTCGCGTTGCCGGCCGTGACCACGCCGTCTTTCTTGAAGGCCGCCGGCAGCTTGGCCAGGATCGCCATGGTCGTCTCGGGACGCATGTGGTCGTCCTGCTCGATCACGGTCACGCCCTTGCGGCCCTTGAGCTCCACCGGCACCACTTCGTCCGTCATGATCCCGGATGTCCACGCCTTGTGCGCCAGTTGCTGACTGCGCAACGCGTAGGCATCGGCTTCCTCGCGCGTGATGCCGTACTTCACGGCGCAGTTCTCGGCGGTGATGGCCATTGAGCAACCGGCGTAGGGATCGGTCAGGCCTTCCCACAGCCAGTCTTCAAGCTTGCCCTGGCCCAGCTTGAAGCCCGAGCGCGCGCCGCGGACGACGTGCGGCACCTGGCTCATGCTTTCCATGCCGCCGGCCAGGACGAAGCCTGCCTCATCAAGCTGAATGCACTGCGCGCCGCTCAGCACCGCCTGGATACCGGAGCCGCACAACCGGTTCACCGTCAGCGCCGGCACGTCGAGCGGCACCCCGGCTTTGAGGCCGACGTGGCGCGCGCCGTAGTGGGCATCCACACTGCTCTGCTGGACGTTCCCAAACACGACGTGATCAATCCACTCGGGCTTGGTGCCGGTGCGTTCGAACGCGCCCTTCGACGCGATGGCGCCGAGTTCGATCGCTGACAAGTCCTTGAGGGCGCCGACGTGCTGCGTCATGGGTGTCCGCGCGCCGCCGATGATGAAGACGGGTTTGTTCATAATTTAAGTTGGCAGCACTAAAGTGCTGCCCTCCTGGCAATACACTTCACTTCTGAATTCGTTTCGAGATCCAATCTCCAACCTCATGCGTGCCGAGGGGACCGCCGATGTCTGAGGTGGTTTGGTTCTGTGCGACGGCAGCCTCGACGGCCCGTTCAATCGCCTTCGCTTCGTCAACCGCACCGAGCGTCTCGAGCATCAGTGCTGACGACAAGATTGCGCCCATCGGGTTGGCCACGTTCGTCCCCGCGAGCGGCGGCGCCGAGCCGTGCACCGGCTCGAACAACGAGGTCTTGCCCGGGTGGAGGTTGCCCGAGGCGGCCATGCCGAGCCCGCCCTGCAGCGCACCGCCGATGTCGGTGACGATGTCGCCGAACAGGTTGTTGGTGACAATCACCTGGTATTGGCCGGGATCCTTCACGAGGAACATCGCCAGGGCGTCAATGTACTGGTGGGTGGCGGTGATGCCGGAATACTCGGCGGCCACTTCCTTGTAGACACGCTGCCACAACGCATGGCCCTGGTGCATGGCGTTGCTTTTGTCGGCCATGCAGACCCTGGTCAGGCCGTTCGCCGTCGCGTATTCGAACGCGTGGCGAATGATGCGATTCACGCCCTTGAAAGTGTTGATTTCTTCCTGGATGGCGACTTCATCGACCGTCCCCGCCTTGAAGCGTCCGCCGACGCTGACATAGACGCCTTCGGTGTTCTCGCGAAACACCACGAAGTTGATGTCGTTGCGGCCGCGATCCTTCAGCGGGCACAGTCGATCGTCGAGCAGCCGGACCGGGCGATAGTTCACATACAGGTCAAGCTCGAAGCGCGTCCCCAGCAGGATGTCGCGCGCGTGCTGGTTGCCGGGCACCCGCGGATCACCGAGCGCGCCGACGAAGATCGCCTGGAACTCGTCGCGCAGCATCTGGTAGCCGTTGGCCGGCAGCGTCTCACCCGTCTTCAGGTAGTAGTCGGCACTCCACGGCAGGTGGACGAGATCGAACCGTCGCCCGAACGCCTCGCCAGTGGCCTGTAGCACCTTCACTGCTTCCGCAGTGACGTCCTTGCCAATCCCGTCGCCGGGAATAACCGCAATTCTCATAACCATCGGCAGCACTGAAGTGCTGCCCTCCTGGCACTAACAGGTTTCAATCGCCATCGCCATCCCCATGCCACCACTGGCGCACAGGGCCGCGAGGCCGCGTTTCTGGCCGCGACGGATCAACTCGTACAGCAGCGTGACGATGATGCGGGCGCCACTACAGCCGATGGGATGGCCGAGGGCGATCGCGCCGCCATTGACGTTCAGCTGCTCTGCCGGAATCGGCACGTCCTTCAATACCGCGAGCACTTGCGCGGCAAACGCCTCGTTAATCTCGACCAGATCGAAGTTGTTGATGCCGAGACCGGTGCGCTGCTGCAGCCTGGCCATGGCCGGCACCGGGCCAATACCCATGAGGCGCGGATCCACGCCGGCACTCGCCCACCCGACGATTCGAGCGAGCGGCGTGAGGCCGCGGGCTTCCGCGAACGAAGCGGACGCGAGCACGAGAGCGGCGGCGCCATCGGTGATACCGGAGGCAGAACCGGCGGAGATGATGCCGTCGTGACCTTCGACCGTGGGAAACGTCAGCGGCAGCTTGGCCAAAGCCTCCATCGTCGAACCGTGGCGAGGATGTTCGTCGGTCCGAATCTCTACGCTCTTTCCTCGCTCAGTCACTGTGACGGGTGCGATCTCGCGTTCGAAGTAGCCGGCCTTCTGCGCCGCTTCCGCCTTGCGCTGGCTCTCAAGCGCAAACGCATCCGACTGTTCGCGCGTGATGCCGTACTGGCGTGCCAGCACTTCGGCGGTCTCGCCCATGATCAAACCCGAGAGCGGATCCTGGAAGCCGTCGCGGTACATCGCGTCGACGAACGGGAAGTGACCCATCTTGTGCCCCCAGCGCGCATCGGCGGCGTCCACCAGATAGGGAACGCGGCTCATGTTCTCGATGCCGCCGGCGAGCACGACGTCCGATTCACCCAGCAGGATGCTTTGCACGCCCGAAGCCACGGCCTGCATGCCACCGGCGCAGGCCTTGTTGATGGTGTAGGCCGGTGCCGTATTGGGGACACCGGCGCGATGTCCCACTTGCCGAGCGGGATTCGGTCCAACACCGGCCGGGCGACCGTGTCCCATCAGGACTTCCTGGATGTCGTCCGCGGCGACGCCGGCACGCGCCACGGCGGCCCGTGCCGCGACCGCCCCGAGCTCCGCGGCGTGCACGTCCTTGAACGAGCCGCCGAACTTGCCAATGGGGGTGCGGGCGGCCCCCAGAATCACAATCTGGCCAGACGGCTGAATTACACGAGGCATCTGAAAAAAGATGATATCAAACGAATGTTCAAAAACCTCTGTGTTTATGACGATTTTCGCACTTTCGCACGGCCATTGTCCCCCATAAACATTTCATTGATTAAGACTTGCCTCGCATTCACCCCACATTTTTGACTTTTGATATCATTCTTTTTTCCTGTTAAGTTTTTGATACTGATGCGCGTCGTGGTTTGCTTTCCAAAGGAGGAAAGGTGATGTTCGCAAGAACTTTCGCAGTTCTGTTACTGATCGCTGCGCTGGTGGCTCCCGCATGGGCGCAGGATCAGCGTGGCTCGATCGAAGGCCTCGTCCGTGACGCCTCCGGTGCCGTGCTTCCGGGCGCCACTGTCGAAGCCGAGGCCAACGGTCGCATCAACTCGACCGTGACCAACTCGGTCGGCGCGTTCCGTTTCCCGTCCCTCGCTCCCGGCAACTACCGCGTGGCTGCGAACCTCCAGGGCTTTGTGGCCAAGGAAGTGTTCGAAGTTCGCGTCGGCCTCGGCCAGAGCAAGAAGGTCGACTTCGCGCTGCCGCTGGCGGGCGTCGCCGAAACCGTGACGGTCACCGCGGCCACGCCGCTGGTTGACGTGCGCAGCACGTCGCGCCAGGCGAACATCCGCGCCGAACAGGTCGAACTGCTGCCCAAGGGCCGCGACTTCACCACCATGGTGACGCAGGCGCCCGGCGCCAACCAGGAAAACAAGCTGGGCGGCATCTCGATCGACGGCGCGAGCGCCGGCGAGAACCGCTACATCATCGACGGCATCGAGACCACGAACCTGGTCAGCGGCACGTCGGGCAAGCGCTTGATTTCTGACTTCGTTGAAGAGGTCCAGGTCAAGTCGAGCGGTTACACCGCGGAGTTTGGCGGCGCCACGGGCGGCGTGATCAACGCCATGACCAAGAGCGGCACCAACGAAATGCACGGCAGCGGCATCTTCAACTACCAGAGCAGCTCGCTGGCTGGCAGCCCGACCCCGACCCTGCGCCGCAACCTGGTGAACGACAACATCGCGGAGTACATCACCTACCCCAAGGACGAGGAATCGCGCACCGAGCCCGGCTTCACATTGGGCGGCCCGCTGGTGCGCGACCGCGCCTGGTTCTTCGGCGCCTACCTGCCGGTCATGGAAACGATCACGCGCAACGTCAGCCCGTCGAGCGCCGGCAACCCGGCGGCAGGCACGAACTCGGTCGAGCAGAAGACGCCGGCGCAGAACATCACCGCCAACGTCACCGCGTCGCTCAGCAACAGCCTCCGCAGCCGGGTGTCGTACAACAACAGCTGGCGTGAGACCAACGGCCTGTTGCCGGCGCTGACCGGCACCGACCCGGCCGGCACCAACTACACCAAGACCTCGAAGTTTCCCAACTACGCGGTATCGGGCAACCTCGACTGGGTTGCGTCGCCCCGGTTCTTCCTCGGCCTGCGCGGCGGCTATTACTTTGCCGACCAGAACGACTCGAACGTGACCGAAGAGCCGCGCATCATCTTCTCGACCGGCAACAACATCGGCTTCCTCAACACGCCAGTGAGTCTGCAGCGGGCGAGCGGGTTCCAGAACATCCCTTCGAACACCAAGGTGACGCGCGACCAGCAGACGCGCCTCTACTTCCAGGCCGATGGCACGCTCTACGCCAACGCCGGCGGCGCGCACCAGATCAAGTTCGGCGTCCAGGCCGACCAGGTGGGCAACAACGTGCTCAGTGGTGAGTCGGCCAATCTGGTCCGCATCCGCTGGAACACCAACCTCGGTGGCCTGCGTGGCCCGTATGGCTACTACCAGGTGCGCAGCAACGGGGTGAACCCGAAGCAGGGCTTCATCACCGAAGGCGACGTCGCGACGACCAACATCGGCCTGTTCATCCAGGACGCCTGGACCATCAACAACAAGCTGACTATCAACGCCGGTGTCCGCACCGAGCGTGAGCGCGTCCCGACCTATTCGACCCAGGAAGGTGTGCCGGACTACGGCGTCGAATTCAACTTCGCCGACAAGCTGGCGCCGCGCGTCGGCTTTGCCTACGACATCAAGGGCGACGGCAAGTGGAAGGCCTACGGGTCGTGGGGCGTCTTCTACGACATCTTCAAGCTGGAGTTGCCGCGCGGTTCGTTCGGCGGCGACAAGTGGCTCGAGTATTACTACACGCTCGACACGCCTGACTGGACCAACCTGACGGCCGGCGCGCAGTGCCCCCCGACCTGCTCGGGCACGCTCATCCGGGGACCGGTGGACTTCCGGTTCGTCTCGCTGGACTCCGATCACCAGGACCCGGACCTGAAGCCCATGAAGCTGCAGGAAGCCTCGGCCGGCATTGAACACCAGCTGAACGACGTGATGGCCGTCAGCGTGCGCTACGTGCACAAGCAGGTGGACCGCGCCATTGAAGACACCGGCGCCCTCGACGCGGCCGGCAACGAGATCTACATCATCGCCAACCCGGGCTTCAACCTCGCGGCGCTGGCGTTCACCAACCCGAACGTGGCCAATCCGAAGGCCGTCCGCGACTTCGACAGCGTCGAGTTCGCCTTCGATAAGCGCTACTCCGACAATTGGTACTTGCGAGCGGGCTACACCTGGAGCCGGCTCTATGGCAACTACTCCGGCTTGTCGCAGTCGGATGAGAACGGCCGCACCAGCCCGAACGTGGGCCGGCTGTGGGACTACCCGCTGATGATGTTCCAGGACGGCGGCGAGGCGACCCTCGGCCCGCTGGCGACCGATCGCCCGCATCAGTTCAAGAGCCAGTTCATCTACATGTTCGGCTTCGGCACGAGCGTGGGCGTGAACCAATACGTGGCGAGCGGCCTGCCGGTTACTCGCGAAATCGGCATCTACGCGCCGAACAACCTGCCGGTTCAGTATTTGGGCCGCGGCAGCGACGGTCGCACGCCGAGGTTCTCGCAGACCGACCTCTTGGTGCAGCATGGCTTCAAGGTCGGTGGCTCGCGCGAAGTGCAGCTCAGCTTGAACATCCTCAACCTGTTCAACCAGGACACCGCGGTGGGCAAGTACTCGACCTACCAGAAGACCAACGGCGTCACCCCGGATGAAGCCCTGTTCTACACGGGCCGCCAGAACCTGGCCGACCTCATCGTCAGCCAGAACGTCATCAAGGACCCGCGCTTCCTGATGGACAACGCGTTCCAGAACCCGATGCAGGCGCGCATCGGCGTGCGCTTCCTCTTCTAAGCGCGCGCCTCGTCGACTATCATCAGTGCCTCGCGGGCTTCGGCCCGCGAGGCACTTTTTCGGTGGGGGATCGTCCAGGAGGCTTTATGCGCCAGCTACTCGCCCTCGCCCTTGCCGCACTCACCGTCGCCGGATCAGCGGCCGCGCAGAACACACCCGAACGCGAGCGCGCCCGGCCCCACAACCGGCAGGGGTGGGAGCTGATGACGGCCGAATCTTTTGAGCGGGCCGCGCAATCGTTCCAGCAGGCGGTGGCCATCGACAACACCTTTGAGGACGCGTTCTACGGGCTCGGCCGGGCCCAGATTGCCCTGAAGCAGTACGTCTCGGCGATCGCCACCCTGACCGCCTGCCGGACGCTCTATCTCGCTCAGGCGGGACGGCACTTCACCAATCGACAGGAGGCCCAGCGCTACCGCCAGGATCGCATCACGGAAATCGACGAACAGCTCCGCCAGGTGCAGGCGATGCCACCAACCGCGCAGCAGCAGAACCTGCTTCGCCAGCTGAACAACCAGCGGCGTGACATTCAAAACGCCATTGCGCGCGGCAACGACATGAGCCTCGGCGCTTCAGCCCCACCGTGGGTGTCGCTCTCCTTGGGCAGCGCATATTTCAGATCCGGCAAGCTCGCCGACGCGGAACGCGAGTACAAGTCCGCGATCGCGGTCGACGACAAGTTCGGCGAGGCCCACAACAACCTGGCCGTCGTCTATCTCGAGACCAACCGCATTGCCGACGCCGACACCGCGAGCAAGAACGCAAAGAAGGCCGGCTACCGGGTCAACCCGCAGCTCGAGCAATCGATCAAGGACAAGAAGAACCCCTGACACTTATTGGCGCCCGCCGGCGGCCCATCCTCACCTACGTCAACGGCGAGGCCTACGCTATAATTTCGAGCCAATGGCCGCGGACAACAAGCGCGACTCCGAGCGCGTCGAACTGCTGGGGGCTTTACACGGCGAGGTAATGGTCTTTCAGCCGACCGCCGTGCGCCAGATGAGCCACGGCGGCATGCAGGTCGAGACCGCGTTCAAGCTGCAGTTGGATTCCCTCCACGAATTTCGCCTCACGCTCGGCAACCGCTCCGTGGTCGTGAAGGGCCGCGTCGCGCATTCGCGCATCAGTGACGTCGACCAGGACATCATCACCTACCGCACCGGCGTCGAGTTCATCGAGTTGTCAGACCGCGTGGCCACGGCGATTGCGCTCTTCGTCGACGAACTCGCGAAGTAAGGGGTCAATCCCCTCGACGCTACTTGCTCGGGGACAGACCCCTGGGTCCGTTCAGGTGTTCGAGGTAGTCGCCTGAGGCGATGCGTTGTGCGCGGCCGAGCGGCGCGTTGTAGAAGTACGCCCAGGCCTGTTCGGCGCGACCGTCTTCAAGCGTGACCTCGGTGAGGATGCGGGTGTAGAGACTGCGATCCGGTTCGCTTGGGCGGTAGCCTTCGATCTCGTCGAGGGCCGCCAGCACCGCAGCGGCGTCGAGCGTCTCGTAGACCTCGCCCCACACCAGGCTTTGATCGTCAGCCGGCACGGCGGCCGGGTAGATTCCTAAATCAAAGAGTGCGGCCCTGATGGAGCCGCGCCCGGTGAAGGTCAGTTTCGGCGTGATGCGGAGCCGCCCTGGCCGATTGAACGGCGACATGAGCGTTCCGTAGAAGAAGACGTGGTCAGGCACGTCCGCGCATCTTACAGCCCCTTGCGACCCTTGGCGAGGCCCTCGAGCACGTCGAGCACTTCGGAGTTGACGTGACCGGCCGCTGAAAACCAGGTGATGGCCGGCATCTGCGAGGCGATTTCGGTCGGCAGCCCGGCCTGGCCGGCAATCGCGTCGAAGCGTCCCTTCGCCAGGATGAGGAAGGCGCCTTCAGGGTCGGTCGCCAGGTTGCCCATGGGCATCATGGCCGCGACCACCGTGTCGATGTCTTTCTCGAAGTTGAGGCCGGTCTTCTCCTCAAACTGGTTCTGGTGTTCCCGCGTCGGTTCCATCTCGCGGAAGCGCTGGCGCAGCTGCGAGTGCATCACGTCGCGCACGTTGGCGTAGGCCACGACTGCGGCGTCGGCCGGCACATACTCAAGCTCTTCAGGGCCGGCGGTCCCGTCAGGACCGCAGGGCGAGTCGAAGGGCCTACTGCTCCAGCACGTACTCTTTCCGCTCCACCACCCTGGTAGCCAGATACAAAAACACGCCCAAATACGCGAACAGCCACGCCAAACTGACCGCAATCGGCGGGTTTTCACGAAACATCCCCTGCAGGATGCTCGCGACCCCGTCCGAGGGCATGGCGTGGGGCACCAGGGCCTGTAAGTAGAAAGCGATGGTGAACTGCTTGAGATAGCCCGGCAGCGCCAGGACGACCTGTTCCCAGCCAAAGGCGAAGATCAGGCCAATGACCAGGGGCCGCTTGAAGAAAGCGCCCACGAAAGCGAAGACAGCCCCGTAGACCGCCAGCCCCAGTCCCAGCAGGCCCAGGTCGACGAGCAGCGAGCCAAAGGTCGTCGGCAGCGCCGGGAACGGCACCAGCAGAAAGTAGACGATCATCACCGACGGCAGCACCACCAGCAGGGTGCAGGCGAGGTACGCCAGGTACTTGCCCACCAGCACCGCACCGCGCGGAATCGGCCGCGTGAACAGGTAGGTGATGGTCTTGTCCTCCACTTCGTCGGCCATCAGCGCCGTGCCGTAGAACACGCCCAGCACGGGGATGATGAAGCGCAGGAACAGCAGCCAGATCATGACGCCGAAAATGCCGAAGCCGGCGACGCGCTGGCCGTTGACGCGTAGCGCCGAGATGCCGAACAGCTCGACCACTTTGACGATGAGCGCCAGCAGCACCGGGCCGCCGACGACGAGCGCCATGAAGATGGTGCGGCGCGACCACAGCATTTCACCCAGCGACAGGTCGAACACCCGCCGCGATGCGGTCCAGAAGCTCATCTGCTTCATGACTTCACCAGGTATTTGAAGACCGCCTGCAGGTTGTCGTCGGGCGACTGCACTTCGTCAATGCGGCCGGCTTCACCCGAGGCGGCAAGTTCGGTGAGACGCGCGTAGAAGCTGTCGGGCTTCGAGGTCTTGACAATCACGGCACCAGGCTCGAACTTCATGCTGAGCACATCGTCCTCGGCCATGAAGCGGCGGGCCAGCGCGCGGGGATCTTCGCCGCGCACGAACACGGTGTGCGGGTGCGTGTCGATCAGGTCGCGAATCTGGTGGACGTTGCCCTCAGCGAGAATGCGGCCGTTGTTGATCAAGAGGATGTTCGAGGTCATCGACTCGATCTCGTGCAGGATGTGGCTGGAGACGATGATGTGCTTGCCGGCACGGGCCCAGTCCTTGATCAAGCGGATGGTCTTGCGCCGCATGATCGGATCCATGCCGGTCAGCGGCTCGTCGAGGATCAGCAGCTCAGGCTCGTGGACCAGCGCCTGCGCGAGCTTGACGCGCTGCCGCATGCCCTTGCTGTAGGCGCCAATCTTCTTGCCGCCGGCATCAAGCAAGTCAACCTTGCCGAGCGCAGCCCTGGCAGCGGCATCCGCTTCGGCATCGCTGTAGCCGTTGAGGCGGACCAGCGCCGTCACCCACTCGAGCCCGGTCATGCGGTCGTAGCAGGAATCCTGCTCGGGGCAGAAGCCGATGCGCGCATAGACATCGGGATTGCCCCAAATGGGCTCGCCCAGTACGCGAATAATACCCTGGCTCGGCTTGAGCTGGCCGGTCATCAACTTCATGAACGTCGACTTGCCGGCGCCGTTCGGCCCCAGCAGTCCGGTGATGCCCGGCGGAATAGACACGGTCACGTCGTTGAGGCCGCTGACCTGTCCATACCACTTGGACACGTGGTCGGCCTGGACGAGCGTGGTGACGGCCGCCATTACGTGACAATCTCCACACCGCGCACGCGACGGCTCAGGATGTAGAGCGACGCGGCAATGAGCAGCAGCACGGTCAGGCCGGCAATGCTCGGCGGCACCTGGTAGCGCGGTGGCAGCCGGAAGATCACGTCACCCAGTTGTTCGAGGGCTGCGGTCGGCGACAGCCACGCGAAGCTGGAGCGGTCGGTGATGCCGCGCAACGCGTTGAAGAGTGCCGTGGTGAAGAAGAATAACCCGGTATACATCACCGCGACAAAGCGGCTGCTCTTCGACAGCGACGACAATGCCAGCATGGTGGTCGATGCCAGCAGCACCTGCGCCAGCGAGAACAAAGTGATGGCCGGCAACAGATACAGGTTGTTGCTGACAAAGGTCAGGCTGCCCGCGAACATCGCCTGCGTCAGCAGCAGCATCATGGCCGGCAGGAGCGTGACCGAGACCAGGAAGAGGAACAGGATGGCGAGCTTACCGGCAATGTACTCCGCGCTCGTCATTGGCTTTGACAGGTAGAGCTGCAGGGCGTTGGCCCGGCGGTCGTCGGCAATCAACCCGGCGCCGACGTAGATGGTGATGAAGAACACGAACGCGCCCTGCTGGTCCAGGAACTCGCGGAACGTCTCGCCCTTGGGCGCCAGAAATGAGGCCTGCTGAACGGCGGCGGAGAGGTAGATTTGCACCGCCCGCACCACGAAGGGCGCCCAGGCCAACAGCATCAGGGCCAGGAACTGGCGCTTGGAAATGATGCTCATCACACCAGCGCGCGTCATCACCTGCCAGGAGCGACCAATGCCAGCGTGGGTGCCGCCATAGCGTCGATAGCCCTGATCATGAATGGGCATCGACTACTTCTCCCCCACCGCGCGGGCGAACACGTCTTCGAGCGTCGGCACGCTCGGGCGCACGTGGCGCACCTGCACGCGCTCGCGCGCCGCCAACTCGAACAACACTTTCGGGTTGTCGCCGGCGGCGCCGGGCACGAAGACGCGCATCACGTCTTCATCTGAGTCCTTCACGTCGAAACCTTCACCACGCAGCACGCTGATGAACAGCTGCTCGTCGCCCTTGACCCGCATCTCGTAGACCCGGCCGGTCGTTCCCTTCAACGCCTTGATCGGCCCGTCGGTGGCGACAGTGCCCTTGTCCATCACCACCACGTGGTCGCAGGTGAACTCGACGTCAGGCAGCAGGTGCGAGGAGAGGATCAGGTTGACGTTCTTGTTGTGGGCCAGGTCGTGAATCAGCTCGAGCATCTCGTCGCGGCCCTTGGGATCCATGCCGTTGGTGGGCTCATCCAGGAACAGCAGGTCGGGGTCGTGGACGATCGCCTGGGCCAGCTTGATGCGCTGCTTCATGCCGGTCGAGTAGGTCTCGATGTTGCGGTAGCGCGCCTCGCCGAGGCCGACGTAATAGAGCACCTCGTGCGCGCGCTGCATGGCGTCGGTCGCCGGCAACCCTGAGAGTTGCGCGCAATAGGCGACAAACGAGACCGCGTTCATGCCGGGGATGTGGGCATCGCTCTCGGGCATGTAGCCGATGCGCTTGCGGATCTCGAGCGGCGAGGTGGCGACATCCATATCGATCACCTTCATGGTGCCCTTCTCGGGCACGATGAAGCCGAGCAGTGCCTTGAGGAGAGTACTCTTGCCGGCGCCGTTCGGGCCGAGCAGGCCGACCGCGCCGGCTGGGAAAACGGCCGTCACGTCTTTGAGCGCCATCTGCTTGCCGTAGCGAACGCACAGGTTCTGGCACTGGACCACGGGGCCACCGAACCGGGGCGAATCAAGCGGATGGGCCTGAACATCCCCTGCCTGCGTCATCGGCGTCATCGGGTGAGGCCAGGGTATCCGGGCATCAGCGTTAGAGCGTTCCGCGAAGTCCCAATGCGTCGGCCTGAAGGCGCAGGAATCCAATCACGTTAGTCACGTGCTGGTCGAGGGGAAGCCCCATCAACTCGGCGCCTCGAATCAAGTGGTCGCGTGGGACCTGCCGCGCGAACGCCTTGTCTTTCATCCGCTTGATCACCGACGCCGCCTCGAGGTCGAGCACGCTCTTGGACGGCCGCACCAGCGATGCGGCAGTCACGAAGCCGGCCAGCTCGTCGCAGGCCACCAGCGTCTTTTCCACTGGTGTCTCGGGCTGCACGCCAGTGATCTCCGCGGCGTGCGACAGGATGGCGCGCATCACCCATTCCGGATAGCCGAGCGAGCGCAGGTGCTCGCAGCCCTTGTTCGGGTGATCACCGAGTGTCGGATACCTCTCGTAGTCAAAATCGTGGAGCAGCGCCACGACGCCCCACTCTTCTTCGTTGGCGCCCTGCTGCCGGGCATAGCCGCGCACGGCGGCCTCGACGGCCAAGGCGTGCTTGCGCAGGCTTTCACCCTGGGTCCATTCGGTCAGCAGTTGCCAGGCGGCTTCACGCGAGAGGGTCATCACGAAACAGAATACTCCAAGCCCTTGCCGATCACAGCGGCGGCATGGGCGTTGACGCCGTAGGCGTCGAGTTCAGCGGCCGTGACCCACGCCACCGCCTCGGCGTCAGAGCCGGCCACCGCCTCGCCCGACGGCGCCTCGCAGACGAAGTCAACGATCACAAAATGAAAGCGGATGCGACCGTCGGGATCGCGGTGCACGCGATCGAAGGTCTCGATGATCGGTCCTGGATGCACCTCGAGGCCGGTCTCTTCCTTCACCTCGCGGCGGACCGCATCGATCAGCGATTCGCCGAGCTCGAGGTGGCCGCCCGGCAGCGACCACTCGCCTTTCCGTGGCTCGTGCGCGCGCTTGATGATCAGCACGCGGCCATGGCGCACGACGACCGCGCCGACGCCAACAACTGGGTGGGAGGGAAACTCACTGGCCATGATCTGGTGATCTCGTGATTTGGTGGTCTAGTGATGTGATAGCGACAAGCTGGCCGCAGCGTTTAGGTCTGGTGGGGCAAGCCGACCGGCATCGAGCAAGCGGATACCCGCGGCGGCAATCATCGCGGCATTGTCCGTCGACAGCGCCAGGCTCGGAATGAAGACCGGGATTTCGCTGCGCCCAGACCTGGCGAGCGCCTCGGCCCTCAAGCGCGAGTTCGCCGACACGCCGCCGGCAATGCCGATCGACTTCACGCCATGCCATTGCGCGGCCGCGAAGGCGCGATCGAGCAGCGTGTCGACCACACGAAACTGAAAGCTGGCCGCCAGGTCGGCGATTTCGTTGGCCGGTAACTGCTCAGTCCCCAACCCGGCTTGTCGCTGCCTGACGTGACGCAGGACCGATGTCTTCAGTCCGCTGAAGCTGAAATCAAAGCGGCCATCCCGTGCGGGCGCGTTGCGGTCAGGGCTGGTCAGGCGTGTCCCGGGAAAGTTGATGGCGGCATCGTTACCATCGCGGGCCAAGCGGTCGAGGACCGGCCCGCCCGGATAGCCAAGCCCCAGCAGCTTCGCCACCTTGTCATACGCCTCACCGGCCGCATCGTCTCGCGTTCGGCCGAGCAGCACATAATGCCCTTCCTGCTTCACCAGATACAAACTGGTATGGCCGCCAGACACGACCAAGATGATGGCTGGCAGCGGAATGTGGCCGTGCTCGAGCCAAATCGACTCGATATGCCCGGCGAGGTGGTGCACGGCGACCAGAGGCTTCTGCAACGCCCACGCCGCCGACTTGGCAAACGACACACCAACCAGCAGCGAACCGACGAGGCCGGGCCCCTGCGTCACCGCGAGCGCATCAACATCAGGCCAAGCTGCGTTGGCATCTGACAGGGCGCGCTCGACGACGCCACAGATATCGCGGACGTGCTGTCGCGACGCGAGTTCAGGAACGACGCCGCCCCAATCGCGGTGAATGTCCACCTGCGAGGCGACGACGTTTGATCGCAGTAACCAGGGCTTCCGATAATCGGGCCTGGTCTCGACGATGGCTGCCGCCGTTTCGTCGCACGACGTCTCGATGCCAAGAACCAGCATCAGCCTTGCGAGAGGGCATCTGTGAACGGCGCCTTGAAGATGCCGCGCTCCGTGATGATCGCGGTGATGTATTTGTGCGGCGTCACGTCGAACGAAGGATTGCGCACGTGCGCACCGTCGGGCGCCAACTGCGTGGCACCCACGTGCGTTACTTCGCGGGCAGCGCGTTCTTCAATCGGAATCGCGTCACCGTCCGGTGTCGCCAGGTCGATGGTGGACCACGGCGCGGCGACATAGAACGGGATGCCGTGCTCCTTCGCCAGCACGGCCACGGTATAAGTGCCGATCTTGTTGGCGTTGTCGCCGTTGGCGGCAATGCGATCGGCGCCGACGACCACCAGGTCAACGTCGCCCGCGCGCATGATCGCGCCGGCCATGTTGTCGGTGATCACGGTGGTGTCGATGCCGTCCTTCACCAATTCCCACGCCGTCAGGCGCGCACCCTGCAGGAAGGGCCGGGTTTCATCGGCGAGCACGCGCACCTTGCGGCCGGCTGCAACCGCGCCGCGGATCACGCCGAGGGCGGTGCCGTAGCCGGCGGTAGCCAGCGCTCCGGCGTTGCAGTGCGTCAGGATGCAGGCCTCCGCCGGCACCACCGTCGCGCCATGCGCACCGATCGCCCGGCAACTCGCGATATCGTCATCGTGAATTCGGTCAGCTTCGGCTCGCAGCCGTGCCTTCAACTGAGCAACCGACTCACCGGCCAATGCGCCGCTGGCGAACGACTGCTTCATGCGCTCGATCGCCCAGAACAGGTTGACCGCCGTCGGCCGCGTCGCGGCTAACAGCTCGCTGTTGCGCTGAAAGTCAGTCGTGAACTGCTTGGTGCCGGTGGCCTTGCTGCGCTCGGCACCGAGCGCCAGCCCCATGGCGGCGCAGACGCCAATGGCCGGCGCCCCGCGAATGACCATGGTCTTGATGGCCCTGGCCACGTCGTTCACGCTACGGCAGGTCACGTAGATCTCGGCCGCCGGCAGCTTGCGTTGATCGATCATGACGATGTCGGAGTCTTGCCAGGCGATGGTGGGCAGCATTCGGGAATATTGTACAGGCTTGGGGCTTGGGGCTTGGGGCCAACCCGAACTACAACAGTCGCTGGTCGAACGGAAGGGGCAACAGCTCTCGCATTTGCAGGGTCGCGGTGACCGTCTCGAGGTTGGCCATCACGACCTCGATGTCGCCACAAAACTCCCACATGATCTGCCGGCAAGCACCGCAGGGCGGCGTCGGTGATGCGGTGTCGGCCACGACGACAATGCGGCGGACGGCACGCTGGCCCTCGGAGATCGCCTTGAAGATGGCAACGCGCTCGGCGCACACCGTCAGGCCGTAGGTCGCGTTCTCGATGTTGCAGCCGGTGATGATGTGGCCGTCGAGGGTCTCAAGCGCGGCGCCGACCTTGAAGCCGGAATAGTCGGCCACCGCCCGCTCGCGAGCGGCCCGCGCCGCCTCGACCAGGAGTTCAGAGGCGGGCAATGATCCGCTCCAGCAGCCCGATGAATTGCCCCTTCACCTGGTGCGCCGTCGCCATCACCTCATCGTGGTGCAGCGGTTCCGGGAACACGCCGGCGGCTGGGTTGGTGATGCACGAGATGCCCAGCACCTCGAGGCCCATGTGGCGGGCCACGATCGCTTCCGGCGCGGTCGACATGCCAACGGCATCGGCGCCCAGCACGCGAAACGCGCGGATCTCGGCCGGCGTCTCATAGCTGGGACCGAGGACGGCGATATAGACGCCGTGCTGCACGGGCGCGCCCTGCTCCGCTGCCGCCGCGTCGGCGATCGCCCGCAACCGCGGCGAGTAGACATGGGTCATGTCGGGAAAGCGCAGGCCGTAGCGTTCGTCGTTGGGACCCACCAGCGGGTTGTTGCCCATCAGGTTGATGTGGTCGTCGATCACCATGAGGGCGCCGCGCGAGCAGTTGGGAGAGATGCCGCCGGCGGCGTTGGTGAGGATGACCTGCGGGACGTTGAGACGGCCCATGACGCGCATGGCAAAGGTCACCGTCGGCAGGTCGTGGCCTTCGTAGGCATGCACGCGCCCCGACAATGCCAGGACCTGCTTGCCGCGCAACGTGCCGCCCACCAGCTTGCCGGCATGACCAATCACGCGCGACGCCGGCCAATGCGGAATATCCTCGTACCGGATGGTGAACGACTCACCGAGGTGCTCGGCGAAGTCGCCGAGTCCCGATCCCAGGACGACCGCCACGTTCGCGCCGCCACAGCCGTGCCCCCGCAGCCACTCGGCAGCTTCGGTCGCACGTTCGAAGTCCCTGATTCCGGATCTTGGAGCCCCAATCCCGGAGCGGCTCACAGCAGGAAACCCACGATGATGGCGGTCAGGAAGTTCGCCAGCGTACCGGCGAGCATGGCGCGCAGACCGAGCCGGGCCAGGTCGCCACGCCGTGACGGCGCCAGCGCGCCGATGCCGCCAATCTGCATGCCGATCGACGCGAAGTTGGCAAAGCCACACAGCGCAAAGGTCGCAATGGTGAACGACTTCGGATCGAGCACGTCCTTCATGCCGCCCAACTGCGCGAAGGCGATGAACTCGTTGAGTACCATGCGCGTGCCAAGCAGGTTGCCAATCGTGGCGGCGTCCTTCCACGGCACCCCCAGGCTCCAGGCAACCGGCGCGAACACCCAGCCGAAAACGGTTTGCAGCGAAAAACCCTGAAGGCCCACCCAGCCACCGGCGGCGCCGAGCATCGCGTTGACCAGCGCGATCAAGGCCACAAACGAGATCAGCATCGCGCCGACGTTTAGCGCGAGGTGCAGGCCTTCGGCCGTGCCGCGGCCCGCGGCATCAATGATGTTGACGTCTTCGTTGACCACTTCGAGCTTGACGGTACCGCGCGTCTCCGGCGTTTCGGTCTCGGGCACGAACATCTTGGCCATCATCAAGGTGCCTGGCGCCGTCATGATCACCGCGGTCAGCAGGTGCTTGGCGTCGATGCCGAACGCGATGTAAGCGGCCATGATGCCGCCTGAGATGTGGGCCATGCCCGACGTCATCACCGTCATCAATTCCGACTGCGTCATGCGCGCCAGGAACGGCCGAATCGTCAACGGCGCCTCGGTCTGCCCCATGAAGATACTGGCGGCGACATTCAGCGACTCCGCGCCGCTGGCCCCCATCACCTTGTTCATGACCACGGCAAACAGACGGACGATGAACTGCATCACGCCGATGAAGTAAAGAATGGCAAACAGCGCGGCGATGAAGATGATGGTGGGCAGGATTTGGAACGCGAACACCACGCCGTAGCGCGCGCCTTCTTCGCCGAGCGCACCGGTCATGACGCGGCTCCACACCGAGCCATCACCGAGTGCGCCGAAGACGAAGCCCGAGCCCACGATTGAGAACTCGAGCAACTGGCGCATCCGGTCGCCGAGCACCGTGAAGACGCTCTGGCCGATGCTGGTCTTGAGCACGATCAGCGCAAACAGCACCTGGAGGCCAAGTCCCCAGCCGACCACACGCGGGCTGATGGCCTTGCGGTTGGTCGACAAGGCATACGCCAGCCCGAGAATGCCGACGAGGCCAATCAGCGGTTGCAGCGTGCTCAACACTCCCACCTGTCCCTCATTTTCGTCCTACGCACTGACCACGAACATCGTCTCGCCCCGATCGTGCACCCAGCCGAGCACGAGGGGCTCATCGGCGGGCGGCCGGTCGCCAATCACCATCGCCTGCGTCACCAGCGGCAGCGCCGCCGCCAGCCGCACCGGGTCGTTGTAGCGCAGTTCCATGACCGGCTCGCCGGCGGTGACGGCTTCACCGGGCTTCTTTCTCAACAGCAGACCGGCAGACAAATCCACAGCATCGCCCTTCTGGTCGCGGCCGGCGCCAAGCGCCACGGCGGCGCGGCCGACCAGCAGCGCGTCGACGGCCGTCACGACACCACTGCGCGGCGCGGTCATGACGTGCGACAGCGCGGCCGACGGCAGGCGGCTCGGGTCGTCCACGACGCGGGGATCGCCACCCTGCTTCACGACCATGGCACTGAACTTCGCGAGGGCCGCTCCCGACGACAGCGCCTGTCGCACCATGGCGGTGGCTGCCTCATCGGTCGGCGCCTTCTTGGCCAGGCGCACCATGCGGGTACCCAGGCGCACGACCAGCTCGATCAGGTCGACGGGGCCGTGCCCGCGCAGCACCTCGAGGCATTCGGTAATCTCGAGGGCGTTGCCCACCGCGCGGCCCAGCGGAACATCCATTCGGGTGATGAAGCATTCAGTCCTCACCCCCGACGCCGTACCGATCGACACCATCGACCGGGCCAGTGCCCGCGCCTCGGCCGGGCGCTTCATGAACGCACCACGCCCGCACTTGACGTCCAGCACCAGAGCGCCACTGCCTTCGGCGAGTTTCTTACTCATCACCGAAGACGCAATCAGTGGCAGGCTCTCGACCGTGCCGGTGACATCGCGCAGGGCGTATAGGGTTTTGTCAGCGGCAGCGATGGTGGCGGTCTGGCCGATCAGGCAGCAGCCAATCTCGGTGAGCTGTGCGACGTATTCCTGAAGCGACAGGGCAACCCGGAACCCCGGGATGCTCTCCAGCTTGTCGAGTGTGCCGCCCGTATGCCCCAGCCCACGACCCGACATCTTGGGGACCGTGACGCCGCACGCCGCCGCGAGCGGCGCCAGAATGATGGAGACCTTGTCGCCCACCCCGCCCGTGCTGTGCTTGCCGACCTTAATGCCGGGAATGTGGCTCAGGTCGACGCGGTCGCCCGATCGGGCCATGGCGTCGGTGAGCCACGCCGTCTCGACGGGGTTCATGCCCTTGAGGACGATCGCCATCAGCAGCGCCGAGGCCTGGTAGTCGGGCCACGAGCCGTCGGTCACGCCGGTAACAAAGGCCTCGATGGCCTCCCGCGACAGTGCGTCGCCGTCCCGCTTGGCACGAATGGTGTCGACGGCTCGCATGGACGGTCGGCAGTATATCGTAGGTGTTCGCATGGCCCAGCGAGCGGCGTCGGCCGCCGAGATCACCCGAAGCGCGGTCAACCTGGCGCGCGCGATTACCATCGCGCTGCGCAGTTGGGGCTTCTACCCGCCCGAGCACCCGGCCGTCGTGCTGGCGGTGGAGCGCCTGGCGACGGCGACCACCGAGGCCGCGTCGGGCGGCATGATGCAGCTCGCTGTCACGCCGCATCAGCTCCTGCTCGACGGCGTCGCCCTCGATTCGACCGACTTGGCGGTGGTTGAATGCGCCGAGCTGCTGCACGATCGCGACATCCTGCAAGTCACGGTGCTGATGGCGCCGGCCGAGGCCGTCATCCGGTCGTTGCTGGCGGTCCTGTCACTCGATCGCGAGACCCGGCGCGCGCGCGGCGGGCCGGCCGCCATCTGGGAGGCAGAAGACCAGGCAGCCATTCTCATTGAGCAGATCGACTACCAGGAACTGCTCGAGCGCGAGACGGACCAGGGGCCGGCGCGCCGCGACTCCACCTGGCAGGCGATCGTCCGGTCCATCATCATGGGCCGCTCGACGTTTACCGCCGAGCAGCAACAGCGCCTGCTCGACCTCTCGCGCGACGTCGGCGCCACCGGCGAGCTGGCGAAGGACAGCATGGAGGCCTTCACCACGCCTGACGGCTCACCGCTGGTGACCACGCAGGCTGCCACCGTGCTGGCGGTCTATCGCCACATCGCCAAGACCGTGGCCGCCCTCGCGCCGGAGCGTGTGCAGGAGGTCATCCAGTCGCTGGCGTTGGCGGCGTCGAATCTTGACTCGTCGACCGCGCTCGAACTGATGCTGCAGGAAGAGAGCGCGGGCGAAGGGGTGCCGATTGTCGGCGCGCTCAAGCAGGCCTTCGACGATCAGCAAGTCGCCATGCTGCTGGCGCGCGCCCTGTCATCGCCGGGCCACCCGACCAGCCGGCTGGCGAAGGTGCTCGACACCCTGGCGCCCGACGCCGGGCGCAAGCGGCGCGTGCTGACCCTGGCCAAGCGGTTGAGCTCGGAACGCGACTTCGGCAGCAAGCGGCCGATCGACGACATTCGGCAGTCGCTCGACGAGTTGCTGCTGAGGTACGACGAGTCGACGTACGTGTCGGGCGACTACCGGGCGTCGATGGACTCGGCCGGCGAGCGCGCCGCCGACCTGGCGGCCCGCGGCCTGCCGCCGGAAATGGCCGAGTGGCTCGAGACGCTCAGGCACGAAAGCGTCCGCCGGTTGTCAGGCCAGTTGCTGATCGACCTGCTGCGCAACGAGTCGCAAGCCGAGCGGATGGCCGAGACCGCGCGCGACATGGCGGCCTTCGTTGAAGAACTCCTGCTCGCCGGGGCCTTCGCGGATGTGGTGCCAGTCGTGACCGAGCTGGGCGCGGCGATCACCCGCCAGCCGTCGCTGGCGCCCGATGCCTGTCGCCGCGCGCTCGATGGCCTCGGCGGGTCCAGTGCGCTGGCCGAAGCCGCGCTGGGACTCGCCGATTTGTCCAGGGATGACCTCACCCATTTCGAGACCGCCGTGCGCGGCATCGGTGCGCCCGCCGTGCCCGCGCTGCTCGGCGTGTACCGGAAAGAGGAGGGCGGCGTGGCCACCGAGCGTGCGTCGCACCTGCTCGGCAAGCTCGGCACCGCGGCCATTCCCGGCCTGGCTGCGGCAATTGATGACCAGCGTTGGTTCGTGCAGCGCGAACTCGCCAAGCTGCTGGGGCAGATCGGTACCCCGGCCGCGGTGCCGCCGCTGCAAGCCTTGCTGCGGCGCACGGACGTGCGCGTCATGCACGCGGCGGTATCGTCGCTCGCGCGAATCGATGACCCAGCCGCCGCGCGGGCCATGCAGATGGTGCTCAAGGCCACCGCGGGCGAGGCGCGCGCTGCCGTGATTGCCGCACTGGTCGGCCTCAAGGATCCACGCGTGGTGCCGATGCTGGGGCGCATTCTCGACGACAGCGACCCGTTCGGTGATGATCTGTCGATGGTGCTCGATACCCTCGACGCGCTGGCCTCGTTCCGCGACGACCGCGCGCTGGCGCAGATTGCGGCCACGGCGAGACGGCGGCGATGGCTGGCCTGGGGCAAGACCACGCAACTGCGCGAGGTGTCGCTCCGCACGCTCTCACGAATCGGGACACCGAAGGCCAAGCAGACGCTGGCCGACCTGGGGAAGACGGGCGACTTCTTTCTGCGGCGCCTGGCCGCAGCCGCCGCGACACGGTCACCGGCATGATCACCCCGCAGGAAGACATCGTCCGGCGACTCGGCGCCGCGGTGCGGGCCTCGGAACTCTACGCGCCGACGCATCCACTGGTCGCTCGCTCGGCGTCCGCGCTGCACGGCCTCCTCGCGCCGGTGCTCGTCGACTCCCCGACCGTGATCGTCGCCTTCCTGGCGGACGATGTGGTGCTGAACGACTTCCGGTTGCCGCGCGGATCGGGTTCGTTGGCCGGACTGCTGCGCGACATGCGTGATCGCAAGGTTGAGAAGATCACCTTCGCGCGCGGCGTCGAGGTGTCGGACGTGCGCGCCCTGGTGGACGAGCTGGCGGACCGCACGTCGAGAATCGGCGTCAACGACCGCCTCACGTCGCGCGGCATTCGTCGCATCCAGGTGTCAAAGGTCGTCCCCGAGGAGGAGAACGACGAAGAAGTCGGGCTGGCGGTGGCGAAGCAGATGTATTCGAAGGCGGTCTCGACCGCGGAAACGATCTGGACGGCGGCCGAGGCCGGGGAGCAACCCGACCCGGCCGACGCCCGCGGCATTATCGACAGCCTGTCGAAGCTGGTCTACCAGGACCGCACGTCGTTGCTCGCCCTCACCGCCCTCAAGCGCCACGACAACTACACCTTCACGCACATGGTGAACGTCGCGGCGCTGTCGATGGCGATGGCACGATCGCTCGACCTCGAAGGGCCGATGCTGCGCGAGTTTGGCTTCGCCGCGCTGATGCACGACATCGGCAAGGTCCATACCCCGCTCGAGATCCTGAATAAGCCCGACAAGCTGACCGCCGAAGAGTTCACGACCATAAAGCTGCACGTCGTGGACGGCGCACACATTCTGCGGCGCACCCCGGAGACGCCGGCGCTGGCGCCGGTGGTGGCATTCGAGCATCACCTGAAGCAGGACCTGAGCGGCTACCCGGAGAACATCGGCGCCCGCACCCTGAACCTGTGCACCATGGTGGTGAGCATCGTCGACGTGTTCGACGCGCTGCGCAGCAACCGCGCGTATCGCGACGGGCTGGCGACTGATCGCATCAAGCACATCATGGGCCAGCAGGACGGCACCGCGTTCCATCCCGCGTTGCTGCGACGCTTCGTCAACCTGATGGGGCTGTATCCCATCGCTACGGTGGTGCGCCTCAGCACCGAAGAAGTGGGCGTCGTCACGCAGACGCACCCGGCGGACCCGTTCCGCCCACAAGTGAAGCTGATTCTCGACCCCAAGGGCGCAAGCTATGAGATGCCGCTGCTGACCAACACCTGGGATCGCGATTCGCGCGGCGAGTATCCCCGTGCGGTGGTCGAAGCGGTCGATGGCCCGGTGGTGGGCATCGACCCGCTGGCGTACCTATAATTCGTCTCCCCCCCAAGCATCGCCATCCCCTTGCTCCCTGCACTCGAGCCGCTGCCGCACGTGCAGCTGATCGGTGAGTTCACCCTGCTCGATCCGCTCGTCTACCTGTGGGGGCGCCGGATTCACCTCTTCATCGTCTTTGAGGACTCCTGATCTCCTTTCCCAATTAACATGTTGATATGACTGTACTGAAAACGGTCCGAAGTGTCGGCCTGGTGGCCGTGGTCGGAGCCGGGCTGCTCACCGCAAAGGGCACCGGGCAGCAACCGCTGGCGCCGGCCGCCACGCGGCAACTCGTGCAGGAAACGTCGCTGCCGGCGATCGATCGCGGCCTGCGTGACCAGGACGCGCCGCGCGCCGCGCGCAGCCGCGACGATGCCGACCGGCTCCGAGCCGAGGCCGGCGATCGCCTGTCGTACCTCCGCGGCTCAGTGATCGTGAAGTTCAAGGCCGAGGCGACCACCGCCGGCATGACCGCCGCCACCCGGCAAGTCGCCGGCGACACCGTCGATCGATCCGGTTGGGCCAACTTCGACATCATCGACATTCCCGACGCCGCCGATCCCGAGGCCGCCGCCGCGTTGCTGCGAGCGCGGCCTGAAGTCGAGTACGCGCAACCGCGCTATCGCAACTACGCGATGAGCAAGCCCAACGATCCGCTGTATGCGAACCAGTGGAACTTCCCCGCCATCGACATGGAGCGGGCGTGGGACATCCAGCCGGGCGGCACCACCAGCATCATCGTCGCCGTGCTCGACAGCGGCGTCGCGTTTCATTCCGGCACGTTCCGCTACAACTCACGTTTCCCGTTCCGCCTGGTGCCGGGTGGTCCCATCTACCCCGCCCTCGGCATCGTCGATGTGCCCTTCGCGGCCGCGCCTGAATTGGGGACCAGTGGATCGACCCGCTTCGCGGCACCACGCGACCTCATCTGGGACGATGCGTTTCCCGTCGACCTTGATTCGCATGGCACGCACGTGACCGGCACCGTTGGCCAGCTCACCAACAACAGCCTCGGCGGCGCCGGCATGGCGTACAACGTGCGCATCATGCCGGTGAAAATCATCCAGGCCATCTGGGACGAGATTTTCTCCAGCCCGAATGAAGGCACTGACGATGTGGTGGCGCGTGGCATTCGGTATGCCGCCGACAACGGCGCCAAGGTCATCAACCTGAGCATCGGTCGCTCCGAGGGTGGCCCGGCACCGGTCGTGACCGACGCCATGCGCTACGCGGTCGGCAAGGGGGTGTTCATTGCGGTGGCGTCGGGTAATACGCGCGCCCGTGGCAACCAACCGAACCGCCTGGCGCAGCCGGCGCCGGACATCAACGGCATGGTGGCCGTCAGCGCGGTGGGCCGAACGCTCGACTCGGCGTACTACTCAACCTTTGGGTCGTACGTCGAACTGTCGGCGCCAGGCGGCGACCAGCGCGCCGGCGGCATCAACGCCGGCATCCTGCAGCAGACCCTCGACCTCGACTTGCTCGAAACCTACGAGCGGCCGGTCGCGCAGTACGGTCCACCGCGGGCCGACGCCTTTGCCTATTACTATTTCCAAGGGACGTCGATGGCAACGCCCCACGTCTCGGGCTTTGCCGCTTTGCTGATGCAGCAAGGGGTGACGAGTCCGGCGGCGGTGGAAGCCGCCATGAAACAGTTTGCGACCGACAAGGGCGCCGCGGGTCGCGACGACCTGTTCGGCTACGGCCTCATTAACCCACGCGCCACGCTGCGCGGCCTCGGCCTCGCACGATAGGGGCCGCCGATGACACAGCTGACACCGACGGCTTCGTTCATGACACGTCGCTCACCCTTCATCATCGCGATCGTACTCCTGCTTGTCACCGTGGGAACCGCCGCGGCCCAGACCCGAACGTCGCGGCCCTCGGGCACGCGCAGTGTCGAGATTGGCGGCTACGCCCTGGTGGGACAGTTCTCCTTTGCCGCGAGCGAGAGCTTCGACGCCATTCTCGGCACCACCTCGGGCCCAATTTTTGGCGGCGGCGCCACCGTCGGCCTGCCATGGGGCGGCCTGTTCGTGGACCTCGGCGCGTGGCAGTACGCCGAGTCGGGTGAGCGCGCGCTGGTACTCGACGGCCAGGTCATTCCGCTCGGCATTCCCCTCGACGTGACCATCGTCCCGATCGAGATCAGTGCGGGCTGGAAGTTCCGCATCCGCAAATTGCCGAAACTGATTCCGTATCTTGCGGGCGGTTACACGTCACTCAGCTACACGGAAACATCGACGTTCTCGGGCAGCGCTGAAGACGTCGACGAACGGTTTGGCGGCTATCACCTGCGCGGCGGCGCGGAGTTCAAGGTGACGCGCTCGCTTGGCGTGGCCGGCGAGTTTGCCTGGACCGCGGTCCCGGATGCGATCGGCAGCGACGGCGTGTCGAAGGCGTTCGGCGAAGACGACCTGGGAGGGACCAGCTTCCGGGCACGCATCACGGTCGGCCGGTGACCCCATGCGAACGGCCGATCGGCCGAGGGCCTGACCGTTACCCCAAGACGGGTGGTAGGCTTTTCGCGAGTGCACTGGAAGGGTGGGTGCCAACCGAACCTGATGGCGACTTGAGAGGTCTGTGAAGGCGTGCGCAAGCATCAACCTCCGTCCCATGTCCCCGTCTAACCCCTTCAGTGACGTGACCAGCGCCGATCTCGAGCTGGTCGAGCGCATTCGGGGTGGGGATGGGTCCGCGTTCGAGGCGCTGTATTGACACCACGCCACCCGAACGCCACAGCCGTAGGGCGTGATGGCAAGCTTCTGGCATAATGCAGATTGAAGGCGATCCGCCGGATCGTCGCAGGAGGAGAACGCATGAAGGTCAAGATTCTTGTCGCAATGCTTGCGGCCGTGTTGACAGCGGGTGTCGTGTCCGCGCAAACCACCCCGCAAGGCCAGGTTCCGGCTGGCGAGGCCTCGCTCGGTTCGGTGAGCTTGCCCCGGAGCGTGATGGCCGACGGCAAAATACTGAAGGCCGCGACCTACCAGGTCCGTTTGACTGCCCAGGCGGCCTCACCCGTGGTGGCCGGCCAGTCGATGGAACGCTGGGTCGAGTTCGTCCAGGGTGGCAAGGTCGTCGGCCGCGAGGTCGTCAGCATTGTCCCCGCCGCTGAAGCCAAGGACCTGCAGCCCGGTCCCGACGCACCGGCGTCGACCCGCACGGGCTCCAAGGTCGAAATGCTGAAGGGTAACGAATACCTGCGCGTGTGGATCAACCGGGCCGGTGTCGGCTACCTGATTCACATGCCGCCCGCCGCGATGTAAAAACGACTTGAGGCTTGAGGCTTGAAACAACAAGTCCCAAGCCCCAAGCCCTCTGTTACCCCCCAATCGACATCACGTCGAACTGCTCGTGATGCAGGTGCACGTCTGGCTTGACGATGATGTCGCGGCGAAGCAGGTCCTTCAAGTCGCGCAGCACGCCCTTCTCTTCTTCCTGCAGCGCCCGCGCGATGTCGGGATTGACGCGCAGCAGCACGCCAGGGCCGTCGAGGTCCGCCCCCACCTTTTTCACCTCTGCCAGGATCTCGTAGCACACCGTGGCACTCGACTTGATGGTGCCGGCGCCCGAACAATACGGGCAGGGCTCGGTCAGCACGCGCTCCAGGCTCTGCTTGACGCGCTTGCGCGTCACGATGACCAGGCCGAAGTCCGAGACTTGCAGGGCCTTTGACGGCGCGCGGTCCTTGCGCAGCTCCTGCTCCACCGTCCCAAACACCTTCAGGCGGTTCTTCTTCTCCTCCATGTCGATGAAGTCGCAGACGATGATGCCGCCCAAGTCGCGCAGCCGGATCTGGCGGACGATTTCCTCGGCTGCCTCGAGGTTGGTCTTGATGATGGTGTCTTCCAGCCGGCCGGCGGTCTTCTTGCCGACATAGCGGCCGGTGTTGTCGTCTATCGCGACCAGCGCTTCGGTCTGGTTTTTAACGATCTAGCCGCCTGACTTGAGCAACACCTTGCTGCGAAGCGCCTTGTCGAGCTCGGCCT
>SXGS01023733.1_pt1 | contig 40560 bp, 33 predicted proteins | sample 3174681 | NCBI WGS metagenome assembly SXGS01 (sample SAMN11356861, study PRJNA531348) | freshwater metagenome | isolation source: freshwater sample F1-80 | place: China: Fuxian Lake, Yuxi | collected 2017-12-25 | reverse complement strand
CTAGGGCAAGCTGTTTGCCCGCCTCCTCCAACCTTATTTGGGCATGGGTGGTGGCTGCCTCCAAACTCTCATCGGACCAGCCAAACCTTCGAAGGGTAACACTTTTTTTTCCAATGGATTGTTGAAGGACTGCCTCCGCCCAAAATTGTGGAACTATCACAAGCACCTCCTTTTTCATGAAAAGGATTTACAAAGTTACAACTTGCCTTTGGGTCCCAAGCAAAATTGGCGAACGAACTCAGTATGGACCTTGCCATTGGTTGCCAACAGGTCCGGGATAAACGGGTCAAACGCATTCCCCCTGACAGAGGTAATTGTGCCCCCCGCCTCTTTAACGAGTAGGGCTCCCCCCGCAACATCCCAGGCGTGGCCCTCCAGTGCATAAAACGCATCACACCGGCCTGCGGCCACATAGGCAAGGTTCAATGCCGTGGACCCCGTCCGCCGTAAGGCCTGAACCCGCCAAGACCAATGCTCCCACCAACCCAAAAGTTCCTCCTTGCCCATTAAATTGTAAGGAAACCCTGTCGTAACCAGGGATTGTTCGGGGGTTTTGGCATTGCTTGTTTGCACCCTTTTCCCATTGATCCAGGCACCTCTTCCCTTGGCGGCATGGAAGAGTTCATCCCTTGTCGGATCGTAAATGGCACCAACGACAATTTCACCCTCCGCAACCAGTCCAATCGATGTGCAATAAAAAGGAAAGTCATGGGCATAGTTACTTGTCCCGTCAACCGGGTCGATGATCCAGGTTGGGGGAGAGCCTGGCGGAGGGGCCTTTTCCTCCATTCCGCCCTCTTCCCCCAGGAATTGGTGGCGGGGAAAACGACCAAGGAGAAACTCCTGGAGGACTTTCTGGGACTCCAAATCAGCATCGGTGACCAGGTCAAACCGGCCTTTTTCCTTGACGGAAAACTTGCCACTCCAGCGTCGTAAAACCTTTCCTGCTTCATGGGCCGCATCTTTGGCTGCCTGGTACCATTGATCCAATTCGCCTTCCGAAAACGCCATTACCCACTCCTTAACCACCTATTGCAAAGAGGCCATCCCTGCCGGATGGGAAAACCCTAAAACCCGATTTCCGGTCAGCATCGGTGTTGCCTTTGTTGCAAATACCCCATCAGGGCTTTGTCAAAGTTTACACTTGTATCCATGGGAACATAGTCGATGTTGGACCGACCCAATTCCTCACCCAATTCCTTGCGAAACGCTTCCATGGTTGCGATATAGTCCGCCCGGACGGCCCGGGCATCTATGGTCATCTTGTCCGTGGTTTCGACATCATGAAACTCGGTAAGGTGGTCAAAAGGAAAGCGAATCTCCGCCTCGTCGAGTACATGAAACACAATGACCTCATGCCCGGCAAACCGTAACCTCCTTAGGCCGTCTATAACGGGTTCGGTCTCCGTGAGCATATCCGAAAAGAGCATGACCAGACTTTTTTGGCGCATGAGCGGTTGAAGTTGCCTTAGTGCGGCACCCGGGTTGGAAACACCACCGGGTTTCAAGCCACCCAAAAGGGAAAGCATGGCGCCCAGGTGACTTCGTTTCGATTTTGGAGGGAGGCTTTGGTGGATTTTGTCGTTGAAAATGGCCAGGCCAACCGGGTCCTGCTGGCGGATCATGAGATAGGCCAAGGCGGCTGCCAGGCTTACCGAATACTCAAACTTGGTCATCTGCTGACGAAAGGTCCAGCCCATGGATCCCGAGGAGTCAAGCACCATCCAGCCAGACATATTGGTCTCGGCCTGAAATTTTTTGACATAATACTTCTCTGTTTTGGCGTAGACATTCCAATCAATGTCTTTGATGTCATCGCCCGGATTGTATTTTCTGTGTTCGGAGAATTCGACCGAAAAGCCATGATTGGGGCTTGCGTGCAAGCCTGAAAGAAAACCTTCCACAATGAACCGGGCTCGAAGGTCGAGCCTTTCCACCTGGCGGATAACATCGGGCCGAAGGTATTTTTCGAGGGTACTCAATTAATACTCCTCCAAAAGGAGGGTTCCGGTTTTGTCGAAAAATCCAGCCTCGTCGATTTGAAAAATGCCATCAATTTCCAAAGCAAGATGCTTGGCCATACCTTGCATCAGTCGGTCCAAACCCGATTCGTCAGCATGGTCAATGGGGCGCCGCAAGGTGATTATTTGTTGGGCGAGGGCTATTTTTACCATGAGGGAGTGGGCGTTGGGGGAATAGTCACAAGTCTCAACATAGGCAGCCCAGGTATTCAGATCGGCCCGGACTTCGGGATCGGTTGCAGCAAAGGATTCAATGGTGAGGGGTGCCCCTTGATTCCAAGAGATTTCCGCACAAAACCAGCCGAGATCATCGCCCTTGAGGTGAACCGCCGCTTGGGGAACCAACGCCAAAGCAGCCCGTTCCAACCGGGCTGGGTCCGGGTTTCGATCAAGCGAACCGAAAACCCGGCTCCAGGCAGCAGCCATTTTTACCCCTCTATACGACTCAATTCACTTTTATCCCGGTTACAGCCGGGTCGGCCTGGACGCCATTAAGGGCCTTGAGGTAAAGAACGAGGTCTTTTTTCTCCTGGGGCGTGAGTGCAAGTTTAAGCGGGATGATGGGGTGGCCTCCCTCCGTTACAAAGGGTTCGTTGCCGTTGGTTGCCTCACCCGAAGCCTTGGCCAAAAGCCAGGCCTTCTCGGCCTCAAAATCCCTCATTTTGATATCAAGTGTCGGATTGGCGTTGCCTCCTTTATCGTAGAAGTCCACCACTGCCTCAAGCGTTGCTTCCGAGCCGTTGTGCATATAGGGGGCAGTGTTTAAAAGCTGACGCAAGGTTGGGGTTTTGGTAGCTCCCACAAGGGCAGGGTTTTTGTGCCCAATGGATTGGGCTCCAAAGCGAAAAAGGTCGCCGGCAGGAAGCTTGCCATCCTTGGCTTCGACACCCAGATTATGAAAATCGGAATCGGTGAAACTGTCGCCTACATGACAGCCATTGCACCGGGCCTTCCCCAAAAACAGGGCTTTGCCACGGGCAATCGACGCACCAACTTCCGGGATTCTCTTATCAGCGTCTTCTTGCAAACCAAAGGCAGAAACGATTTCACTCTCTTTTTCCGCCACGGCCTTTTTCAGGGCAACCTCGACATCCGCTGCAATCAGGAGGGGTTTGGTGGGAACATCGGCGTCTTCAAGCCTTTTGCGCATGGCGACCTCGGCGCGATCGGCAATGGAGTCACCAGTCAGGACAGTTCGTTCATAAGCGGCAATGGCTTTGGCGGTTGCGTCCCGGGTGGGTCCGTGGCCAAACACTTCCTCAAAAGCTTTCACATAGGAGGGATCCTTGCGGAGCCTTTGAATCACATGAAACCAGGGGTGGCCCTTGCCATCAAACATTTCCGATGGGTTTTGGGGAGGCCCTTGTGCCTGGGCCTCCAGAGTGGCGGCCCGGCCATCCCAAAAATGAAGGAGGCTATAAGCGCTGTTGTAAATCGTGGGGGCGCTTACCCCTCCCTGTTTTTCGAAAATGCCGGTTGAAACCTTGGCCTGATCGGTGAAACCGCGCATGGGATTGTGGCAGGTGGCACAGGCAACCTTGTTGTTTGAAGAAATCACCGTATCAAAATAAAGCCTCTTTCCCAACTGAAATTTGGCAACGGTCATTGGGTTTTCCGGGGGAATCGGCGGGGGTGTTTGAAGCCCGAGGGGAACCTTTAGCAAAACCACCTTGCGAACGACGGTTTTCCCGGTCCTTGGGTGAATGACCGATTCGGTGGACTCATTCCAGAATTCCTTCAACTCGTCCCACTGTTTCTTGTTTTGGGTCGAGGTACTAAAGCGAATTGCAATCTCTTTTTCAAAAGGGGCCTTGCGTTTTTCGGAGGGTATTTGAGCTTCGGATTCGGTAAGGGCTTTCTCGTCGGGGCCATCTTCCCTGGCGGAAAGCCGGGCAATTCCCAGGAGTGTAAACGAGGCCATTCCAAACAATCCAAGTCGCCAAAACAGACGGGAAACAGTGTGATGGGTGAGATTCATGAGGGGTCTCCCTGATTGAAAAGGAATAACGGGTAACACTTACCGGGCTTATCGTTTGGCAGTCCTGTTGCCGTACTTGGCAACATCGGGTTCGGGAATGGTATCCACCAGGTGGCGGACAATATCCTCGGTGGATTTTCCTTCGGCCTGGGCCTGGAAGTTGGCCCCAATGCGGTGACGAAGGACGGGCTCTGCCGCTTTGCGAATATCATCAATGGACACGCTAAAGCGGCCTTCCATGGCGGCAAAAGCCTGCCCCGCACGAACCAGAAATTGGCCTGCCCGAACCCCTGCACCAAAGTCCACCGTGCGATTGACCATTTCGGGGGCTTCCGGGCCGGGACGCGTCGCCCGTACAAGCTTGGCAACATAGTCAAGCACATAGTCGCCCACCGGAACATTCCGGATCAATTTTTGCAGGTTAAGGATCTCTTTGATAGTGAGGACCTTTGCCAATTCAGGGGTTTCATTTTTTGTGCTTCCGGCAAGAATTCGCTTCTCCTCCTCAAACGAGGGGTATTCCACCTTGATGGAAAACATGAAACGGTCCAGTTGGGCCTCGGGAAGAGGATAGGTCCCTTCCTGTTCGATCGGGTTTTGGGTGGCGATCACAAAAAAGGGATCAGGCAGTTTGTAGGTATCCTGACCAACCGTTACCTCGCGCTCCTGCATGGCCTGAAGCAGGGCGGCCTGGGTCTTGGGTGGGGTCCGGTTGATTTCATCTGCAAGAAGGATGTTGGTAAAAATCGGCCCATGAACAAAGCGGAATGCCCGCTTGCCATCCTGCTCGTCGAGGATTGTGGTGCCTGTAATGTCGGATGGCATCAAGTCGGGTGTAAACTGAACCCGCTTGAACTGCACATCGAGGATCTGGGCAATCGACTGGACCATAAGGGTTTTGGCCAAGCCGGGCACACCGACCAAAAGCACATGGCCCCTGGTAAAGATGGATGCCAAAACCTGCTCAAGAACCTGTTTTTGCCCGATGATCACCTTGTGGATCTGTTCGAGCATCTGGGTACGCTTTTGGCTGAATTGCGAAAGGTATTCGGCGATCTTGTCGCCAGCGCGGGGATCGCCGCTTGACACTGTGGGGGGTCTCCCAAAAAAAATCGGGTTTCGCTTAAGCCTTTATTCTATGGAAGCCTAACCAATATCCATGACCCGTTGGGGATAGCCCGGCTCCCTGGGGGTAACCCATTCCGTTCGGGCCTACTCTGGTTTTTCATATGTCCAGGACCAAATTTGCTCATAAAAGGATTCCCGCCATGGCGGCATTGATAAGGGTCGTCAAAAAACCTACCAGCAAGGCGCGTGGGGCTAGCCTGGCCAGGTCGGACCGCCGGGAGGGTGCAAGTGCCCCAATTCCACCTATCTGAATGCCTATCGAAGAAAGGTTGGCAAAACCTGTGAGGGCAAAGGCGGCAAGGATTTTGCTGCGGGAATCAAGTCCTGCGAATTCACCTCCTCCCAACATGGTGAAGGCGACAAACTCATTAGCGACCAGTTTGGTTCCAAGGAGTTGGCCAACCAGGCCCGCGTCCTGGGGAATTATTCCCAAAAGGAGTGCCACAGGTTTCATGAGCCAGGCAAACAAGGCACCCAGATTCCATGGACCGGGAAAAGATGCACCAAGGTGGGAAAGTCCGATCCTGATTTGGTCAAGCAAACCATCACAAAGGGCCAATAATCCCAGAAAGGCGATAAGCATGGCACCGACATTCAGCATTAACATCAGGCCGTCGGTCGCGCCTCCCGAGGCGGCGTCGATCACATTGGCATAGTTTGAGGGGGGCGAAATCACCTGCCCTGCCCGGGTTTGGGGAACTTCGGACTCAGGCAGGATAATCTTGGTCAGAAAGAGGGCGCACGGGGCCGCCATGACCGAGGTACAAAGGATACCAATGGGGTCGGCACCGATTTCCTTGTACATTCCAATGTAGATGACGATAAGTGCCGCTGAAACGGTCGCCATGCCCCCTGACATGATGGCCAGCAATTCGGACATGGTCATCTTTTCGAGGTAGGGTTTGATGACCAGGGGAGCTTCCGTTTGCCCCATGAAAATGTTGGCGGCACCTGAAAGGGATTCGGCCCCACTGGTACCCAGGATTTTCTGCATGGACCAGGCCATTCCGCGAACGATGCCCTGGAGTATTCCCAGGTGATAGAGGATTGTGAAAAAGGAGGAGACAAAGATGATGGTGGGAAGCACGGCCACAAAAAAAGGTGCTGCTGTGCCAAAGGCTTTTTTGGTGAGGTCGCTTTCAGCCAAAGGACCAAAAACAAAACGGGTTCCTACCATCCCATAGTCGAGAAAGGCCGAAGCCAGGTTGGTCGCCCAATCAAAAACATGGTAACCAAATGGGACCTTGAGCACAAAAACCGCTAATCCAAATTGGAGGCAAAGTCCGTTTAACACCATCCTCCATGGAATCGCATTGGGATCAGAGCTGGCCCAAGCAGCAAGAGCGAGCATGGCAAAAACACCAAGTGCGGCGAGAATTTGGGGAGGAACAATTCCCTGAAACAACACCGACACAACCAATGCCATGAGAAAGATAAATCCAGCCAGACACCTAAACCCGAACAAACCACTTTTCTTTGCTTGAATCATCCCGATTTCCCCTCTGGTAAGAGTCTAGCTTGGATTCATGGGGAAGGGTAACAAAACTAATTGCCTTTCGGGGGCAAATCGGGCTGGAAAAATTCCGGTTCAATCAAAACAATTTTGATTTCGCGCATTTCCCCGTCCCGTTCCACTTTGATCAGGATCGTATCGCCTGGGGTTTTCTTTGCCAAAATATCATGAAGGTCGCGAACCCGCGCGAGGGGGATTCCTTCACATTCCTTGAGTACATCACCGACCGTTGCCCTCCCACCCGGGGAACTTCTAAGGCCTACCATTCCTGCCTTGGCCGCTGGCCCCTTGGGGGCAACGGCCGTGATTACCAAACCCTCGATTCCGTTGTCTTTTGCGGTTTGATCGGACGCCAAGGTGATCCCCATCACCGGACGGGTCACCCGGCCATTTCGGATGAGTTGGGGAACGATCCGGTTGACCTCGTCCACGGGAATGGCAAAACCAATGCCGCTTGATACCCCGTTGGGACTGAGGATAGCAGTATTGACCCCGATCAGCCTTCCTGCAGAATCAAGGAGCGGTCCGCCGGAATTTCCCGGGTTGATGGCTGCGTCGGTTTGTACCAAATTCTTAAGGACCACGCCTGTGTCGCTGGGCAATTCGCGATCCAGGGCACTAATGATTCCTGTGGTCAGGGTTTGATCGAGGCCGAAAGGGTTCCCGATGGCAAAAACCTTTTGGCCCACTTTAAGTTCCGAAGAGGTTCCAATGGGTAACCCTCTAAGTTTTTTCCCGGAGGTTTTGATTTTGAGAACTGCCAGGTCCATTTCAGGATAAGCTCCGACAAGCTGGGCGTTGTAACCACTTTTCTCCCCGGCAAGGGTAACCTCGGCGGCTGCCGCTCCCTGAATCACATGAAAATTTGTCACGATATAGCCGGTATCGTCCCAGATGAAGCCCGATCCCATCCCGGCGGGAATCCGCATGATATCGAGGCTGAAACGGTCCCGCCTTGCGGCAAGACTGGTAATGTGAACCACAGAAGATCGGTTATGTTCATAAATCTCAATGGTCGATTTTTCATCCGAAGCAAGGTCACCCCTTGGTGTAACCGCCCGGGGTTGGGCATCCGGATTGTTGACATCCAAACCCCATTCCCTTGCCCATTGGTACACTTGATAGGCAAGTAACACCAGGATCAGGGAGAACGCCAATAGGGTCAACGGCCCGGGAAATAAAGGCCTCCTCGACATCGCATGGGTGTCACCGCCTGGGCTGTTCAACGGTTCAAAGCCTTCATTTGCCATGGTTCATTCCCTTTATTCCCGAATCATTTCCCGACAAAGGTAAGTGTATCACCCTCGAGACCCACCTGGATCTCCTGGCCATCCCCTATCGACCCTTCCAGCAGTTTTCTGGCGATCGGTGTTTCCAGTTCCTTCTGGATTGTCCGCTTGAGAGGCCTTGCTCCAAAGGCCGGATCGTACCCAATTTCGACCAGCTTTTCCTTGACTGGATCGGTTATTTTCAGGGTGATCTGCCGTTCTGCGAGCCGCTTCCTCAGGCGATCCAATTGAATCTCAATGATCCTGCCTAGGTCTTTTATCGTAAGGCCATGAAAAACAATGGAATCGTCGATGCGGTTCAGGAATTCAGGGCGAAAATGTTTTTTCAGCTCCTCCATCACCGCCGCCTCCATTCGGTCAAACACCTCGCCCACATGGTGACCTTTGAATTGGAGGATTTTCTGACTGCCAATGTTGCTTGTCAAAATGATCAAGGTATTCTTGAAATCCACCACCCGGCCCTGGCTGTCGGTTAAACGACCATCGTCCAGGACCTGAAGCAAGATGTTGAAAACATCATGGTGAGCCTTTTCGATTTCGTCAAAAAGGAGCACGGCAAAAGGTTTCCGGCGGACTGCCTCCGTGAGCTGGCCACCCTCGTCGAAACCGACATAACCAGGAGGTGCCCCGACAAGGCGGCTGATGGTGTGCTTCTCCTGGTATTCGGACATATCCATCCGGATCAGGGCTCGTTCATCGTCGAAGAGGCACTCCGCCAAAGCACGGGCGAGTTCCGTTTTGCCCACCCCGGTGGGCCCCAAAAAGAGAAACGAACCAATCGGTTTGGCCGGGTCCTTCAAACCGCTTCGGGCCCGAAGGATGGCATCGGCTACAGCAACCACTGCCTGGTCCTGCCCAACCACCCGCTTGTGCAATTCATTTCCGAGCCCAAGTAACTTGTGTTTTTCCCCTTCCAGGAGTTTAGCAACAGGCACTCCAGTCCACCGGCTGACAATGGCACCAATATCCTCGGCATCAACCACTTCTTTAATGAGCTTTGGCCCAATCGCAGCTTTATTGGCCTCCTCTTCGGCCCGCTTGAGCCGCTTCTCCAGTTCAAGGAGCTTGCCATATTTGAGTTCGGCAGCCCGGTTGAGATCGTATTCCCGCTCGGCCCTTTCCATAGCAAGCTTGGTTTCCTCGATTTCGCCGCGAATGGTTCGCTGGCTCTGGATTAAGGAGTTCTCCGTTTCCCATGCCGCCTGAAGGGCATCCGCCTGGGACTTCAAATCACCAACCTCCCTCTCCAATTTCGTTAACCGATCCTTGCTGGCAACATCGGTTTCCTTGCGGAGGGCAACCAATTCGATTTCCAACTGGAGCTTGCGACGAAGGACCTCGTCCAACTTGGCGGGACGACTATCGATTTCAGTTCGTAATTTGGCGGCGGCCTCGTCCATCAGGTCAATGGCTTTGTCGGGGAGAAACCGGTCGGTGATATAGCGATGGGAAAGAACCGCCGCGGCAACCAGGGCGGCATCCTTGATCAGGACTCCATGATGTTGTTCATAGCGATCCTTGAGTCCCCGCAATATCGAGATAGTGTCCTCCACGGTGGGTTGGTCCACGGTCACCGGTTGGAAGCGGCGTTCCAGGGCAGGGTCCTTTTCGATATGTTGGCGATATTCATCCAGGGTTGTCGCCCCAATGCAATGCAATTCCCCGCGGGCCAACAACGGTTTGAGCAGGTTTCCGGCATCCATGGCGCCATCGGCCTTCCCCGCCCCCACCACCGTGTGCAACTCGTCTATGAACAGGATAATCTTTCCCTCGGCCGCCTGGACTTCCTTCAGGACCGCTTTAAGCCTTTCTTCGAACTCTCCCCGGAACTTGGCCCCGGCAATAAGGGCTCCCATATCCAGGGAGACCAGTTTGCGGTTTTTCAAACCCTCCGGTACATCGCCTCTCATTATGCGTTGGGCCAAGCCCTCGGCAATGGCTGTCTTACCCACTCCGGGTTCACCAATGAGAACCGGGTTGTTCTTGGTTCGCCTTGATAAAACCTGAATTACCCGCCGGATTTCTTCATCGCGGCCAATGACCGGATCGAGCGTTCCCTTGGCGGCCATTTCCGTCAGGTCGCGACCATATTTATGCAATGCTTCATAGGTGGCTTCGGGGTTTTGTGAGGTAATCCTCTGGTTTCCCCGAACTTCCTGAAGCGCCTTCATCACCTTTTCCACCTTGGCCTGATTCTCTTTGAGGGTTCGGCCAGCGGTTCCGGTGTCCTCCAAAAGGGCTAATAGGAGATGTTCAACCGAGACGAAATCGTCCTTGAATTTTTTGGCCTCATCGTCCGCCTTGTGCCCCAGGCGGACCATGCGGGGGCCAAGTGCAAAGCGGTCCTCGCCTCCGGACATTTTGGGGAGTTTATCGACATCCTGTTGGGCTTTTTTAAGCAGCGAAATAACCTCAACCCCGGCTTTTCGCAGAATTGCCCCAGCCAAGCCCCCTTCCTGATTCAAAAGGGCAAGCAATAAATGTTCGGGGTCGACTTGCTGTTGGCCGTTTTTTTGGGCGAATTTGACCGCATCCTGAACCGTTTCAGACGCTTTCTCGGTGAACTTTTTAAGATCCATCAGATCCTCCTTATGTGGTCGAAACAAAGGATTCGATAATGGTTAATTAAGCAGAAGTCATGCCTAATGAGATTATTCCGATTGCAAACCTAACTTGTGAATTATAAAGAAGTTACTGATATTTGCATTTTGGGGTCGGGGAATTGCTACTGGCATTTTGACAGGGATAGGAGACAAATGACCTTTCCTGCCCGGAGCCATTCTAAAGGGGACACAAAACCGGGATGAAAACCAAATCGCATTTCATTTTAAAAGCGAAAGTATGCCAGGAGTCAAAAATGCCTCCCCAAGGGCCTTTCCCGTTGAGGGAAATGAAAAGGCATTTTCAAAATGACTCAATAAATCTTGAAAAAGGATGAAAAAAGAGGAAAATGGGTGCAACCCACTCCAAAAAACCCACGCTTCCCCTGTCCTTGCCAGGAGCCTTAGGCATGAACCGCAGATGTGCCCAGTTCGGCAAGAATGATGGCCGCCCGGTTTCCATCCTCCGGGCTGTCGAAGGTTACATAACCTACAAACCGGCCGCTTAGCACCGACAATACCAAACCATGCAGGTTAATCCCTGCCATCTCCCAACCCTGGATCAGTTTTCCGCTCAAGCCCGCCTTGTCATCCCCCTCAAGCCGCATGACCGTGGGTTCAGTCACTTCGCGCATACCGGATTCTTTGGCCACCTTGATTTCGGCCGCATTACGAAGCGGGGCAACATAAAGGTCGCCCATCCCCTGTTTGGTGGCGGATCGTTGGCTATAGACATATTCCAGATGGGTACCTGCCCCGGCCAGAACTTTTAACAGGCCCCCAACACCGCCCGGTTTGTCCTCAACTTCTTTGTGGTAGACATGGACCCGTTGCATCTTGAAGCTCATGAATTGCTCCAGGGAAAGGAAGTGGGGAATGGTGAACCGTTATACTATGCAAAATAAAAAGGTAAGCAATTTGAGAGAAAACCCTTAGGAACCAATCGAAAGGGTACAGGTGGCACCGGGTTCCTTCACCGATTGCAAATGTTTGGCTAATCCTAAAAGTCCCAAGGCAATATCAACCTCGGGATGATAACCCAAATCCCGGCGGATGGCATCCAGACAAAACCAATGCTCTGAAGCAAGCTGGTCGACGACAAACCGGGTAAGGAGAGGTTCGGATAGTTGGTTGGTCAGGTTCGCCCACCCCTCCCCGAAAAAGGCCGCCCACCTGGCAAAAGTTCGGGAAACTGACGGAATGGCTTGGTTGATTCCCGCCGCCTCAAGAAACAGGCGAAAAAGATCTTTGATGGGGAGTGGCTCACCGTTGGAGACAAAATAAGCTTTACCCTTACAAGCTGCATTGGGGCCAAGGTTTTCCAAGGCCAAAATGTGAGCCAAGGCGGCATTCTCCACATGGGTCGTGTCGATAAGGTTGGTTCCAGGCCCAATGAGACGAAGGGATCCTCCGAGGGCTCTCCCCCAAAGCCTTGGAAGCAAATGGGGGTCTCCAGGCCCCCAAATCAGGTGCGGCCTAAGGGCAATGGTCCAAATCCCGGAGCCATTGGCCAAAAGCACCTCCTTCTCTGCCATAGCCTTTGTTCGGCTGTAATGGGTTAGATAGGTCTTTGGATACGATGCCTGTTCCTCGCTGAGGTTGGGGGCGTGATGGCCATCAAAAATCACGCTGGGAGAACTGGTATAAATGAAGCGTTCGACATTGAATCTTTTGGAGGCGGCAAGCAGGATTCGGGTTCCATGGACATTGGTTTGTTCATATTCGTCCCCAGGCCCCCATACCCCGGTTTTTGCCGCCGTATGAATTACCGCATTTTGGTCCTGGATGGCCCTTTCCACCACTGCTGGATCGGTAACCGACCCCTGGATTTGATGAACTCCAAGGGCCAAAAGTTCCGGATGGGTATGACGCGATAAACTGGTGACAATATGTCCCTGTTTTACGAGGCGCCTCAGAATGGCTCGCCCCAAAAAACCATTGCCCCCCGTGACCAATACCCTCATGGAAACAACCTTGCCGCCTTGGCCGCTAATAATTCCCTCTTGATCTTGGAATTATGGCGAATATCGACCGGAAAGGCACCCTCACAAAAAAATGTGGCAATGTTTGCCGCCTGAGGGTGACCTTCGGCCCGTTGGCGAAGGAGTGGTAAAAGCACTTTCCAGGCAATGGATCCGTCAGGTTCAACCCACAACACCGGGCATTTAGAGCCCTCCGGTCCCACTCCAACCAAAGCCGTGCGCCTTACGCCTTTCATCCCGGTAAAAATTCCCTCAATAGCTTCGGTAAATAGCGTTCCGTTCTTGGTTTGGACCCGCTGGGATTTTCGTCCGCACATCCACAAACGGCCTGCTTCGTCCAAATGGCCAAGGTCGCCCATGCGATGGAACAGGGTGCCATCCGGCCCAATGGTCTTGTGCAGGGCAGTGAGGTCAGGCCGTTGGAAATATTCCGTGGTGACTACTGGGCCAGATACGGCGATTTCACCTACCTCACCCACTTTTGCCAGGTCGATCTGGCGAAATTGGGGCATTGTGTTATCAGAGATCCGTATTATCCGCACCTCAATGCCTTGTATTGCCCGTCCAACACATACGCCACTTCCCCGCCTTGTCTCCTCCGAGGTATCGCCAAGGATTTCGTGGCCGGAAATCGAGGCAACGGGCAACGCCTCGGTCGCACCATAAGGTGTGTGAACATCGGCATGGGGGGATAGAAGGGACCTGGTCTTTGCGACAACATCACTTGGTACGGGGGCTCCCGCCGAGACGATCCGCTTGATGCTATCGAGCCGAATACCCCTTGGTACCGCATAGTCACAAAGTCGGCGAAGGAGTGCGGGCGATCCGAAAAGGCTGGTCGCCTGGTAGCACTTGACCAGTTGGGCAAGCATGGCAGGATTCACCTTGGCGGGCCTTGTGAAATCCATCACCGGAATGACTTCCTGCATACCCAGTGCCGGGCCAAACAACCCAAAAAGGGGGAAAGTTGGGATATCAATATCGCCCGGCCCCATGCCGAAATGTTCCCCAAGGAGCCGAAGCTGAGAATAAAAGTGGCTGTGGGTATAAACGACACCTTTGGCCGGGCCGGTGGAGCCCGATGTGAAAAGGATTGCCGCAGGCGGGGAGGAAGCCCCGGCATAGTCCAACCGGGGAAGGTCGGTTAATCGTTGCGTTGTGCCGGCACGAAAAACCGATTTGTATTCTACCCCCGCTCCGGGCAGGGCAGGGCCCACTTGTATGGACCGGACAATGGTGGATTTACCCCATCCAAACAGGAGTCTGGCCACCTGGGCTTTGGTGATGCCGATGAACCCGGATGGCCTGGCTTGTTCCAGGCAATGTCCCATGCTTCGAATGCCAAGTCCTGGGTCGATCATAACCGGGGTGACCCCCAACCGAAACAGGCCAAAAATAAGGGCAAAGGATTCTATTGAAGGGGGAACAAACAGGGCCACCCGATCCCCAGGGGCAAATCCGTAATGGGCAAGGCCCTTGGCCAGTGTGGTTGCCAATTCATTTAATTCGGAAAAGGTTACCGACCGGGCGACCTGCCTTACTCCGGGATGTTTAGGCTCGACAAGTGCGTGAAAAGCGGGCTGTGTACGGGCCTGATGGGCCAGGGCACCAACGATGTTGCCATGGGTGCCCGCATGGTTCATGGCACGGGTACCAGGACATTTTGCTGGAGGAATTTGCGGATTTCCAAGGTGACTGCTTCTGGTTCATCTTCCAGGAGCCAATGCCCGGCATGGGGGTAGGAAATAGCCCTGGCCTGAGGAAGATGCCTTTGAAACTCGGCAAGGTAATCGCCATCGAAGACAAAATCCAATAGGCCCCAGGGCAACAGGACAGGCTTGTCCCTGAGGAGGCCTAGCCGGTTTTGGGTTTCAAGAATCGTTGGCCAGGACAGATGGTTTTTGTTCAGCGGGATGTCATTGACAAATGCTTGAATTGACCGGCGCCGTGACCAACTGTCATGGGGGGAAAGGTAGGCCGCGGCCACCATCGGCGAAAGTTTCCTGGTGGAACAATAGCGAATGGCACCCCGCAAAAAGGCATTAAAACCCCGGGTGAGTATGGTCCCAATAAGGGGGGCCCGGCACCAGCCAATGGTTCGGGGTAGGGTTTTTCGATTGGGTAGAGGAAATGCAGCGGTGTTCATCAGAACCATCGAGGCGATCCGGTGGGGGTTCCGTACCGCCCAGGAGGTTGCGATCATTCCGCCCCAGTCGTGGGCCACAAGGGAGACTTTTTGTTCTGGAGCAACATGATCAACAAATGCCCCAAAATCGGCCATCCGGCTTTCAAGGTTCCAACCATAGTTCCCTTTGGGCATCCCTGATTGGCCACACCCCATTTGGTCCATCGAAATCACCCGAAGGCCATCACCCAAACCTGTAAACAGGGGCCTGAAAAGGATGGACCAACTGGGATTCCCATGAAGGCAAATGACGGGGTGACCTTGCCCCGCTTCATACCAGGCGATGTGGGATTGGTGACGGGTGAAATGTTTTGGGGTTGTTTTGAGCAACGGATGGGCTTGGGGGACGGCGGCGTTCACAGGTCGGTTACCAGTCGATGCCAAGCATTAGACAATTGAGCCCGCTGCCAATGCCCAGAAAGCCGACTCGATCACCGGGCTTCAGGAATCCCCGTTCTTCGGCGAGGGCCGCCGTCAAGGGGAGGGAAACAGTGCCAATGTTTCCAAGGTAGTGATAAGTGGAAAAATCCTTGGCCCGGTCAATTCCAAGGGCTTTGAGAACCGTGTCACGATGCGGAGTGCCAACCTGGTGGCAAATGACTTTATCAATCAAGTCGCTGGCCCAGCCAAACTTGTGGAGGAAATTGCGCCAGTTTCTAAGGCCAAGGTCCACCCCGTGTTTGAGGACCGCTACAGAATCCGTGGACATGACTTGCCTTGCAAGGTTTAGCATATGACCCATTGCCATAGCCGGGGCGGTGGCGGCAAAATCAAAAGCGGCAGGAGCAAGTCCCCATTTGCAAAGCCCATGATGTTGGGGGGCGGCTTGGGTCGTTCCCCCCACCAGCTTGCGCCGATACTCTTTGTTGAAACTTCCATCGGAAACCAGCACGGCAACCGCACCTGACCCTCCGGTGAGGGTGGCGAGGGATGACTTGAAAGTATCCATGTTCCGCTCGGTCATCATTTTTTGGATCATGGTATCAATGATCTCCCGCGAGGTTTCGCAAGAAACCACCAACCCCGCCCGGATTTGTCCCAATTCGACACGATTGGCAATGTCGATGATGCCATTGAGGACTCCCAGGCAGGCGTTTGAAATGTCAAACACCGAAGCGTTGGGGCTTACTCCAAGACCTGCGGCAACATGGCACGCCGAGGCGGGTTCGAAATTTTCACGACAGACGGCCGCATAGATCACGACCTCAATGTCCTCTGGTTTCACATTGGTTTTGGCGATTGCCTTCTTGGCCGCTTCCAACGCACCCTGGGTGACCGAATAGCCGGGTTCCCAATAGCGCCTCTCGGTAATTCCCGTCATCGCCTCAAGTTGCCCAGGGGGAATGCGGAGTTCCTTGTACAGGGGCAATAATCGTTCCTCAAGCTCTGCGGTGGATACGACTTGCTGGGGCAAGTAGTAGCCAAACGACTCGAGATAGACCTTCGAGTAGCGCATTCCGCCCCGATTTCCAAAAAATGAATTTGAGTGCCAACAGACATACTAAGGTATGGGGTCACTGTCTGGTAGGGTGGCAACGAGGCATTTCGCCTTCAACTCTTCAGGAATCGGCCTATCCAGGCCGAGCTTGAACAATGGCCAACCTGGCCTGCCAAAAGCGGGGGGATGGATTTTTGCGGAAAACGAACAGGTGGCATTTGGTCCAATGGGCGCACAAAACGGGTGGTTGAAGCAAAAACAGGGGGTGTGAAAATACCACCCAAGGGTTGGCCTCGTCCTTACCCAAAACCGCTAGGATATTCCAAAATACCAATGTCTGAATTCTTGGGGAGCTCCTTTTGAATTCCGGTTTTTGGTCCGTATCAGGCTACTTGCCTTTGCCTTTTCTTTGGAAGGGTTCCCATGCAAGCCCTTTTTGATTCGCGCCGGTCTTTTCTGAAATCCTCGGTGGCTGCCACAGGAGCTGGACCCCTTTTTACCGGGTTGGTTCCCGGGGAGAAAGGTGTGGGTCCGCTCATCGCCTATGTCGGAACCTTTAGTTCCCCCCTTCGGGATGTTTTGCCCACCCAAGTGGACCTGCCTCCAGGCAATGGCCGAGGCATCCATCTTTTTCGGGTCGATCGCAGCACAGGCGTTCTGGATCCTGCCGGCATCCACGAAATGGGAACGAGCCCTAGCTGCCTTGCCCTGAATGTTGCAGGAACCCGTTTGTATTCTGCCAATGAAACCGATCGGGTTGGAGAAACCAGGGAAGGTACGGTTAGTGCCTTTGGCATCAATCGGGCCGATGGAAAATTGGGACTACTCAACACTGTCCGTTCCGGCGGGGCTGGGCCAACCTATGTAAGCCTCCATCCTTCCGGGCGGTTTGTTTTGGTAGCCAACTATTTCGGAGGTTCCGTTTCGGTTTTGCCGATCCTTGCCGATGGTCGTTTGGGTCCGGCTACTGATATCAAGAACGATGGGGGTAAAATTGGGCCGACAAAAGCGACCAATGCCCCACCTGGCAGTTTTGCGTTTAGCGGTCATGATCGAACCCATGCCCATATGATCCAGGCCGATCCCTCTGGACGCTTTGTCATTCATGTGGACTTGGGGCTTGATACCATTTTTGTCTGGAAATTTGACGATCAAAATGGAAAACTGACCCCAAGTGAAACACCCACCGCATCGCTGCCTCCGGGAGACGGTCCCCGACATTTTCATTTTCACCCCAATGGGCGATGGTTTTACTCCCTTCAGGAAGAAGGCTCCAACATTGTGCTTTTTGACTACGATTCCGGGAGGTTGCAATCCCGACAGTCCATTTCCAGCCTGCCACCGGGTTTTGCGGGCAGTAATTTTTGCTCCGAGATATTGGTTTCTCCGGATGGCAGGTTTGTTTATGCGGGCAATAGGCTGCACGATAGCATTGGAATTTTTTCCGTGGACCAAAAGGGGCAACTTTCGTTTATTGGGGAAGAATGGACCCGCGGAAATTATCCACGAAGCTTCAACTTCGATCCCCGCGGCCGGTTCCTTTATTGCTGCAATCAAAGGGGAGACAACCTCACAACCTTCTCGGTGGATCCCAATACCGGCAGCCTCAAGTTTACTGGGCATTACACCCCGGTCGGCAACCCGTCCCATATTGTTTTCCTTGACTTGGCTAAATCCACAGCGTTGGAGTAGGCATATTGTGTGTTTCCGCTCAACCAATCCAGGTTTTTAACCCGCCAGATGGTTTGGTTTCGCCAAGGGTTTACAACCCTTGTTGTCCTTTTGGGACACGACCTTTGAATCCTTTCGATCGGTGGACCGGTAGGGCATAGAATTGATGAGAGTCGCCCTTTTTCCCTTTGGGACGGGTTCATGGCTGCAAAATACCATCCTTTCGCTTTACCGGACCGATTAGGCAATTACGCAATTTTGGGGAGGATTGCGGAAGGTGGAATGGGCACTGTTGTAAAGGCCCGAAATGATCAGAATGGGGAGATTGTCGCAATCAAATTGATGTACGGGGAAATGGTCGACAACCCTGTCATGCTCAAACGCTTTGAACAGGAATTTCGAGCCGCTTCCACTATCGAACACCCGAATGTCGTTCGGGCCCTGGATTATGGCGAAAACAATGGGATCCCCTATTTGGTAATGGAGTTTGTGGAAGGCGAATCCCTTGCCAAGCTGATCGACCGGGAGGCCCCGTTGAATGAGGTGGAGGGGATTCGGCTCATTGCGCAGGTAGCCCAAGGGCTCCATCGGGCCCACCGCCACAACCTTATCCACCGCGATGTAAAACCAGACAATATCCTGGTGACTCATGACAAAACCACCGGGGAAAGGGTGGCAAAGGTCACGGATTTGGGATTGGTTAAGGAACAGGAAGCAGATCTCGACCTGACTCGAACCGGCCGTGGCTTGGGTACCCCGCATTTCATGGCCCCGGAACAGTTCAAAAACGCCAAAAACGCAACCATTAAATGCGATATTTACAGCCTGGCAGCTACCCTTTACTCCCTTTTGACCAAAGTAACCCCCTTCAAACAGGCCAATCCCCTGGATGCCTGGATGCGAAAAATCCACGATGAATATACCCCTATCCGGGAGATCAACCCGCTGGTAAGTGAACGGGTCGCCTGGGCCGTTCGGCGGGCGATGAGTGCAGACCCCATGCTTCGGCCCAAAGATTGCCGCGAGTTTATCGAAGACCTAACCGGCCGAAGCACCCGAAAAACCCATCTGCCCACCACCAACCAGCCTCAAAAGGAGCACTGGTACCTTTCCTGGAAAGATGAAAATGAGGAGATTCACTCTGTAATGGGGACCTTGGGTGCGGTCAGAAGGTCGATCAAGGAGGGTCTTTTGGGGGATGCAACGAACATTACCGACCGAAATATCCGGGCCTCCCGCTCTATGGAAGGCCCCTTTCATTCCCTCAAGGACATACCAGAGTTTCGGGACCTTACCCATCGACTGGTTAACCAAACCCCAGGGGAAGATGCTGGAAAACCCCCTGTAAGTCAGGGAAAGTCTGGTTCCAAAAAACTCAAAAAACGGCCAGAGGATCCTCGACCCATTCGTTTTTGGGCCAAACTTGGATACTTGGCTGGAGCACTTTTGGCAACCGGGGTGATGACCGGCCTGATTTGGCTCGTTTGGAAAGCCCTGTATGGATGATTGGGCAAAATAGGGAGATTAGGCCGCACCCCTTCTCGGATTCTTCATCTCCTTTTTAGCTTTTCCCCTCGATAAAAACGAACGCATCTGTCATAATACCTCATTCAAGCCTTCCAAACGGAACCTGCCAAGCAAGCTCCGATTGGATCGTTTTTTTTGCTTTAGTGCCTGGATTACTCAACTCCGCGGCGGATGCGGCATTTGGGAATCCACCTTACAGAGGAGTGCCGGGAGCCAAACCTGCCCCGGCCAATAACCCATGCTCGAAAATGTGCGCAACATCGGGATCATTGCCCATGTCGACGCCGGCAAAACCACCACAACCGAGCGAATCCTTTACTTCTCGGGAACAAAGCACAGGGTGGGTGATGTCGATACCGGCGACACCACCACCGACTTTGACCCTTTGGAGCGCCAGAAGGGGATCACGATCAACTCTGCCGCCGTCTCCATCGACTGGGGCGACAACATGATTAATATCATTGATACCCCCGGGCATGTGGATTTTACGGCCGAGGTTGAACGATCCCTCCGGGTCCTTGATGGGGCCATTGGTGTTTTCTGTGCTGTGGGTGGGGTTGAGGTCCAATCCGAGACCGTTTGGTTCCAATCCAACAAGTACAAGGTGCCGCGGTTGGCCTATGTCAACAAAATGGATCGGACAGGCGCCGACTTCTTTGCTTGCGTAACCCAGATGGTAGAAAAACTCCTGGCAAAACCCTGCATCCTTACCCTCCCCATTGGTGCCTACACCGATTTTAAGGGCGTCATTGACCTCGTAAAAATGAAGTTCATCGAACGCAATCCCAACGATAAGAAGAATGTGGATTTCTCGCTTGTTGAAATTCCGGAATCACACAAAGCCCAAGCCGAAGAATATCGCCACCTGTTGCTGGACCAGGCATCCCTGGCTTCGGATGAAGTGGCGGAATTGTTGCTTGATGGCAAAGAAGTTCCCGAAGAGATCCTCAAGAACGCCATTCGCAAAGGGACCATTGAGACCCTTTTCACTCCCGTCCTTTGCGGTTCGTCCAAAACCTTTCATGGGGTCCAGCACCTACTCGACGCTGTTTGTGATTTCCTCCCTTCCCCCCTGGATCGACCTCCGGTGGAAGGAATCGTGCCTCGAACCAAAGCCAAGGAAATGCGGCCCCCCGACCCCAAGGTGCCTTTTTCGGGCTTGGCCTTCAAAACGGTTGCGGATGCCACCGCAGGCGATTTGGTCTATGTCCGGGTCTATTCGGGCGAACTCAAGCCCGGTGACACCGTCACGAACACTTCCAACACAAGGTCCGAGCGCATTGGGCGCATCTATCGGATGATGGGCAACAAGCGTGTGGAATTGGAAGTAGCCGGTCCCGGAATGATCGTGGCGGTTATTGGCCTAAAACAGACCTACACGGGAAACACCATTTGCGACGAAGACAAACCCGTCGCCCTCGAATCGATCAATTTCCCCAAACCAGTCATCAGTTGTTCGCTCATTCCGGACAAAAGTACCGACGAAAGCAAACTTGCCGATGCCCTTGGCCGATTGGTCCGGGACGATCCCACGCTTAAAGCCCACACCGATCCTGAAACCAACGAGCTTATTATTTCGGGCATGGGTGAACTCCACCTCGAAGTTTCGGTAGACAAGATTCAAAGGTTTCCAGGCGTAAAAGTGACCACCGGAAAGCCTATGGTCGCCTACCGCCAAACCATTGCCAAAGACATTACCCAGGAAACCAAGTATGTCAAACAAACGGGTGGTCGGGGCAAATTCGCGGTGGTGGTTGTTGAATACAAACGCCTTAGCCCGGAAGCCATAACCGAGTGGCACAAAAAGGTAGAAGAAGAGGGCGAAAAGCCCGATATCAACAACATCTATTTCCATGACCGGATTTTTGGGGGTTCGGTTCCCAAGGAGTATATCAAACCGACAGAAGATGGGATTCGCCGGGCCGCCGTCAAGGGTGCCAAATACGGATTCCCCTGTGTCGATATCGAGGCTTGTCTCATCGATGGCAAGATCCATGCGGTCGACTCCTCCCAGGATGCTTTCAGCCTTGCCGGGTGGGAAAATTTCCGGGACGCCCAAGTCAACGCCGGTATCGTGCTGCTTGAACCTATCATGAAGGTTGGGGTGGTGGGGCCCGATACCTTTATGGGCTTTATCACGGGCGACATTAGCCGCCGCCGTGGTATTATCATGGAATCCGCCACCAACATGGGCCGGGTGAACATCATTGGCCAAATTCCCCTTGCGGAACTTTTTGGGTACACCACGGACCTCCGGGGATCCACCCAAGGGAAAGCCTCATTCACCATGGAATTCAGCCACTATGCCGAGGTCAAAGAAGAGTTGGCCCACATCCCCAAAAAGGAAAAGTAAAGCCGGCCTTTAGAATGGCCCATTTCCCTGCGGGATGCAATGATTTGCGTCCCGCTTTTTTTATACACCCATGGACCCAAATTGGCGGAGTTTCCCACCGATGGCAGCAAAAACCGATGAACAATCCTCCCTTCCCGGTGCCATGTCCCTGAATATGGTAAACGCTAATGTGGTCAACCTGAACGAGGCCCGGTTTGAATGTACCTTTGGCCGGGGATGCGAAGGTCTTTGCTGCAAAAACAGCCGACCACCCATTGGACCTGAAGTTGCCAAGCGCATTCAAAGTGTTCTTGAGAGGGCGTTGGCGCTCCTGCGGCCAACCGCCCGAACGCTCGTGGAAAAAGAAGGATTTCTTTCCCATCGAAAGAAAATGGGCGTTCGAAGCCTCCGTGTGGACAATCATTGGTGTGTCTTTTTTAACAAGGGCTGTGTGTTACATACCCTTGGTGCCGCAGAAGGCGACTCTCTCAAATACAAACCCGTTCTTTGTGCCCTATTTCCGGTAGAACGCTACGGTGAATCGCAATGGCTGATCCGTCAGGCTGGTTTTGCCAGCGAAAAATGGGACCTGCATTGCCTCACCCCAGGCCCCCAAACCCCACCCGCAAGGGAGGGACTTGCTTATGAATTGGACCTGGCTACTCAATGCGACGAAGGTAAACGATAGGCCCATTCGGACTTTATTCCGGGGTTGCTACCTCCCCCTTGGTCCGGGTTACAAGTGCTCGTAACAAGGCAATGTCGGTGCTTTCCTTGAAATAACGAACGGAACCATCCGCCAATCCCACATTGGCTCCACCAAGGTGACCGGATCCCATGGTCGAAAGCCGCATTTGAACCCATGGATTGGAAGAACTGTTGGCTCCGGTTGCTTCCTTGGGGACCTTCCAGTTGATCGGTTGGGCGGCACCTACCAGGTAATCCCCAATGGAGTTGGGTTGGTCACACCAGGCCCAACCACTCCATCCCTTGATCGGATAGTTGATATACATCCGATCAAACTCGGGATCCAGGTGGTACCGTTCCCCGAAAAGAAAAGTATTGCTGGTGCCATCGTGAATGTCGGTTAGCCGAATACGGCTGTTGATGTAAAAAACGCCATCATTGGAGATCTGATAAGCACTACCGTTGTAGGCCCGAAAGGAATAGGTCCCGGCAATCCCGCCATACGAGTTCAAACCATATACATTTCCCGAGACGGTCGCCTGGGGTTGGGATGCAAGATTACTGCTGGGGCAAAGGAATGCTTTGACCACTTGGGAGGCAATGGAACCTGCTGGCCCGATATTGTTTCCAATAACATTGGAATCCCACTGTTTTACCAGATTGTCCTGTTCGATAAAGGGCATCAATTCCACCAAAAGGTTGGTAAAACGGGGTACACCTGGATAGGAGGGATCCATACGGACCTGAGTTGCGCAGTATACCGGATTGGACCAAACATTGCCGGTGGTAGGTCCAGGGATGGGGAGTTGCCAGGCGGCCGGGAAGTTGCCCATGGTTCCATGATAATTTTGGCCGGCAAGTCCGAGTTGTTTCATGTTGTTGGTGCAACTCATCCGGTTGGCCGCTTCCCGGACCTTTTGTACCGCAGGTAATAACAGGCCAATAAGGATGGCAATGATGGCGATCACCACCAAAAGCTCGATCAAGGTAAAGCCCCGCCGAATTGGGTTCATGGCAAACTCCCCTGGTGGAGAAAAACCGAAACCACGGAAATGGATGGAGAAAGTCCCTAAACGCAACCTATGCAAGCTGGGAGGTGTCTTCACCTGGTAATCGGTAAAGGGAGAATAATGGGTTTCACCGTTTCCAGCTGGATATTGGTGTTTGGGCATCTTTTGAGGGGATGTACCCGTTGCCGAATATCAGTAAATAGCGGAATTGAGACAAAACTGGCCATTGCCCAGATCAAAGTCGCATTCCGGATTACCAAGGAAAAATGAACCATGAACTATTAACCGTGACACTTGCGGGTTGGCCCTTGATTGCCCTTTGGCTGGGCCTGGTTAAGGCCTCATTTTGGAGGTGCCTGGAAATCGAGCGATACCGGTAGGCCTATTGCAAAAATGGATTCTCCCGTATCTCGCGCCCGATGGTAGTAATTGGGCCGTGCCCAGTGAGTACCCGGGTGTCTGGGGGGAGAATAAATAGTTTGGTTTTGATTCCCTCGATCAATAGTTTGTGACTTCCACCCGGAAAGTCCGTTCGTCCTATGGAATCCTGGAATAGGACATCTCCACCCACCAGGATGGTGGATTGGCTACTGTTTGGGTCAGGGTGCCAAACAAAAACAATGTGTCCGGGACTGTGTCCAGGCAAGTCGAGAACCTCAAAGCTCATTCCTAATGCTTGGACCTTATCACCCTCTTCAAGGAGTCGATCAGCCTTGGGACTTCGTATGGCAATTCCGTACTTTTTGGAAAGGTTTAGGATTGGATCCGAAAGCATGGGGGCGTCCTTCAAACCAATAAGCAATATCGCCTCGGGAAAGGCGCTTTTCATAGCTTCGTTCCCGGCAATGTGGTCGGCGTGACCGTGGGTGTTGAAGATGTGTGTTAGGCGAAGGTTATGTTTTTTGAGAAGGCCCAAAATGGCATCGGGGTCAAGGCCGGGATCGACGACAATTGCCTCAGATTGCCCATTTTTCCAGATGATGTAGGCGTTTTCCTCAAAAAGAGGTGAAACCACGGTTTGAATTTGAATATTTTGGCTCATTTGGGTTGCTCTAAACAAAACTTGAGGAAAACTTGCCTTGGAGTTCCAAACAAGGAACGGGTATTTTATAATCCAAACCATAGTGTAGCCAAAAGGCAGAGGTTTCAGAAATGACCCAAGGAGAGCAAGGCTCAGCGAAAATCCGGGGTTATGGCTGGAATGTAGCCTGGGGGTCGGTGCTTGGGGTTGCCCTTTTGTCGGGCGCCAATTTTTGGCCCGAAGAACCCAACGAGGCCGCCGGGACCATTGCCGCTCCCGAAGCCCTCCACCACCATGCTGATGAGGCGGACCGAACCAAAGCCCTTGCCCTCCTTGCCCGTTCGTTTGCGGAAATGGCAAAGGTGACGGATTATCAATTGGAGCTCCACAAAAAGGAAAGGCTTAACGGAAAATTGGGGGCGGAGCAGGTCATTGATATGATGGTTCGCCAACACCCCTTCAAAGTACGCATGGCGTGGAAGGAGCCCAAAGCCCTCAGTGGGCAGGTCGGGGTATTTTGTCTGGAAACCAACCCCAAGCGTATGAAAGGCAAGTCGGCCGGGTTTTTGGGAAATTTGGGTTTCATCAGCATGGGGCTGGATGATCCTCTTTCAAGAGCCACCAGTCGCCATGGAATTGACGAGGCAGGTTTCCAGAACCTTTTCAACCGGTTGAGGAAGAGTTGGGACCTTTGGCCCGATGAGGATGATACCAAAGTTCGGGTGACCCAGGGCGAATTGGACCGAAAAACCTGCACCACGGTTGATGTCCTTCAGTCTCCTTCCACCAATAAAACCAACGAATTTGGTCGCACGATCGTTACCTTCGCCGCCGATTCGGGTTTTCCAATCCGTCTCGAGCTTTTTGGTTGGGCCGAAGACGGCAAAAGCGTCGGGGAGTTGTTGGAGTCGTATCAATATCACAAGTTGGAAATCAATTCGGGTTTAACCGAAGATTTCCGGAAAAATTAGGCCAAGCCCCCAAAGGCATTTGAGCCGTATAGATACCACTTGGAAAATGAAATGGCTTTCAATCGAAAACGGTTGCAGGAGCTTTTTGCTTCACGGGCAATCCTTCATGGTGACTTTACCCTAGCTTCGGGCAAAAAAAGTTCGTTTTACATCAACAGCAAATTGGTGATGTTTCACGCGGAATCAGTCGCCTTGATTGGTGAAGGCCTTCAGGACCTTGCTAGGGACCTGGATTTTTCAGGGGCAGGGGGGCTTGAGGTCGGTGCTTTGCCACTTACCGCCACCCTTGCCATGGCCCGTCATGCAAAGGGCCTTACCCTTGAGGGTTTTTTCGTCCGTAAACAGGCCAAAGATCATGGCAGCAAACAGCGGGTGGAAGGAGTGCTTATGCCCGGAAGCCGGGTCATCATTGTGGATGATGTTTTGAGTACAGGCACAAGTGCCAAGCTTGCTGTGGATGCGGCCGAAGACGCCGGTGCCGTTGTGGTTGCCGTAATCTGTTTGGTGGATCGCAAGGCGGGTGCCCGGGAATTGTTTGAACCCAAGTATGTTTTCCGCTCGATCTTCACCTTATCTGATTTCGGCCTGAAGTAGGGGTACTTTCCACGAAAGGGTGCTAAGACGGCTGGGAATCCTCCCCCCCTTGGTTCTCATGATTTGCCTTTCCTTTAATTGATCCCTTCCCAACAGGAGGCGTTTTGTGACTTGGACCATGGTTGGTTTGTGGTTCGCCGCCTATTTCCTGGGAAGCATTCCCATTGGTTTTCTTGCCGGGCTGGCCAAGGGAATTGACCTTCGCAAACAGGGTAGCGGCAACATTGGGGCAACCAATGCCGGCAGGGTTTTAGGCTGGAAGATTGGCTTATCAGTCTTTGCCCTCGATTTTCTGAAAGGGGCGATTCCAACGGCCCTTGCCCTTAAAGGATTTCCCGTTTGGGTGGCCATCCTTGCGGGAATGGCTTCGTTTTTTGGGCACTTGTTTCCCGTGTGGTTACGGTTTCAGGGTGGAAAAGGGGTCGCTACCGCCGGAGGAATTACTGCGGTCATCCTACCCGGCCCGTTTCTGGCATCCCTTGCGATCTGGATTCTTTTCCTTTTGGCGTGGAGGATGGTCTCTTTAGCCAGCCTTGCGGCCGCTGGAACCCTTATTGCCACGGTTTTGGTGGAAAAAGATCCTTTTGGAGAAGTTCGTTTGGGCCAAACACTTTTGGGTTTGGTTTCCGGTCTGGGAGTCCTTCTTACCCATACCTCAAACATTCGGCGCATCCTGGCCGGAACGGAGAATCAAATCAAACCCTCAGGCGCATTATCCGCAATGGTACGAATCCTTCACATTGGATCTATGGGTGCCTGGGTTGGGATCGGTTGGTTTTTCACCTTGGTTATTGGCTTAGGCATTTTTGCCACCTTTTCTGACTTGACATCCTTGCCTGACAACCAACGACCTTGGTGGTTACCCGTCCCGGTTATTTTCGACCAAGCTCCCCCAAGCTCCCAATTTCCCGATCCCTTGCGGAAGGAACAGGGAAGCCTCCTGGCAGGTCAAGCTGTCTCGGCGGTTTTTCCTACCTATTATGAGGTCCAAGTCTGGTTGGCCTTGGCCTCTTTGCTTACAGCTGTTGTGTGGCAAAAACAGGGCCGAATGCATCGTATCCGGGTTCAGATAATCGGGGTGGGTTTGCTTCTGGTGATTTGTGGCTGGGCGTTTCAAAAACAGCTAACCCAAATGCGCTTGGCAAAAACGGATTCCCTCCACAAAGCCCTTTTGTCCAAGGAAACCCATCCTATTCAGGAAGCAGGCCTCCAAAGGGCCAAATTCAACCATCTCCATGGCTTTAGCATTCTACTTAACCTTGTAACACTAATCGTGGCAACCGCCGGGTTGGGATTTGCAGGGTTCCTCCCAGTAGTCTCATCACTGGAGAAGGACCCAAAGGAAAATTAGCAAATTTCGTTTTCTCTATTTAGCCAAATCTACCCAATTATCCAAATGAAATCGCTTTGGGTTGCTTTCCTTGCCAATAAAGGTTAGAATACTCTCACCTACCTGGGCCTTGTGATGGGCCCTCGGTGCCTTGGATTCATTCAACGCACCATCCTTGATTTGCGGTTGTTGTGCCTGCTGACAACCTGGCCTTTAGCAAGGGATTTCCGCCCGGACCCCAGCAACCAAGCCAAAAACCGTTTTTGCGGAAGGATAACATCATGGTTGTAAAAAAAATTTGGCAAACTGCCTTCCTAATATTGGTGGGTTGTTCCCAGTCGGTGGATGTCAAACCAGCGATGGAGACCAACCCTGCTACCAAGGTAAAACCGTTTGCCAAATCCTCTCCTACCACCCCAAACAAATGGACCCCAATCAAACAGGCGGGTGTTGAATCCAAAGTAGCCAAGCAATCGTCCCCCCCGGTCATCAAACCTTGGGAACAGGCCCAGGAACAGTTGCAGAATGCCACCAATGATGGGGAGATCGCCACGGCCCTTCGTTTGGCCAATGAAGCTGTGAATTTTGCCCGAGAAGAAGCCAAGGCGTGGCATATAAGGGGAAATGTCCGTTACAGGATGAGGGACCTTGAGGGTGCCATTACCGATTATTCCGAGGCAATTCGTCTGAAACCGGCTTTGGCCGAAACCTGGACTTCGAGAGGAATGGTCTGCCTGGAAAAAGGAACCTTCCGTCAGGCCATTGAGGATTGCACCGAATCGCTTCGAATCGTTCCGGAAAATCCGGATGCCCACTATGTGCGGGGAAGTGCCCAATTCGCCCTTGCCAGGACGGATGATGCCATCGCCGACTTTACCGAGGCGATCAGGATTAGGCCCCAATTCGTCCATGCTCTTACGGCAAGGGGAAACGCTTTTCGCACCAGGGGCCATCACGACATTGCCATTACCGATTACACAGAGGCGATTACCCACGAATCCACCAACACCGAGAACCATTTTACCCGGGGGGTGGCCTATTTGGAACAGGGGGAATTTGATCGTGCGGCTACGGATTTCAGCTCGGTCCTTCGCCTGGACCCCAAACATCCCCGGGCGTTTCACCACCTGGAAGCGGCCCGTTTTGAAAAAGGGGCCTACGATGTCGCCATCGTGGAATGCAATGAAATGATCAGGCAAAACCCGCGGAATGCGATGGCGTATCACATCCGGGGTATCGCCTGCATGGAAAAGAATGACCGCAAAAGGTCGATAGCTTCTTTTACGGAAGCGATTCGTCTCGAACCAGCCAACCCCGGTTATCACTACAACAGAGGTCTTGTTTTGCTGGATATGGATGAACCGGAAAAAGCCCTGGTGGACTACGCCAAGGCCGTGAAACTGGACGAAAAAATGATCCGGGCCTTTCCCTTCAAAGGATTGGAAAGGATCGAAAAGGGCGACCTTAGACGAACCCTGGAACTTTGCTCCCGCCTGATCATCAAGGACCCCCGTATCCCGGAACACTATGCCATTCGGGGCATTGGCTTCTGGGAAAGGGGTGACCGGGAAAAGGCCCTAACCGACATTAACAAAGCCGTTCGCATGGACCCTGATAACCCGGATATCCTCTGTGTTCTGGGCATTCTGTGGGGGGACCTTGGGAAGCACGATGAAGCTATCCACTTTCTCAGTCAAGCTGCCCGGTTGGCGCCCAAGGACCCTTACCCACTTTTGCGGCGGGCCGAAGAATATCGGGTGAAAGGAAATGAGGCAAATGCCGAGGAGGATTATCGCCGAGCCACAAGGATTGATCCCAAATTGGTGAAAAAATAAAAGATTGCCGCTTTGGAAAGGGGCCGTATGGCTGGTTAGGTCCCTGTCAAAGCACAATCGTTTCATTAAAGAAAAAGCTTAGGGTCCCGTTTTTGCCGAGTCGTTAGCGAAAAGTTTGGATTTTCAGTGCCAATGACAAGTCCAAATCAGGGCTGCAAAACCCATCCCCAATCCAAAATCGGTTTGGGGGTTTTTCTGGGACGGCTAAGCAAGGATTTTGGAAATAACCTGGCCTTCGACATCGGTCAATCGGAAATCGCGTCCTTGAAACCGATAAGTCAACCTGGTGTGTTCCAAGCCTAGTTGATTGAGAATGGTGGCCTGGATATCGTGCATATGCACCCGGTCTTCGATCGGTCCGAATCCGAATTCGTCGGTCTTGCCATGAACGATGCCTGGCTTTATGCCGCCACCTGCCATCCACATGGTCGAGGTGTCAATATGGTGGTTGCGCCCGGTATTTTCCCGGATTTCCCCCATCGGGGTACGCCCAAATTCTCCCCCCCAAACGACCAAGGTTTCGTCCAGCAATCCGCGTGCTTTCAAATCGTAAATCAAAGCCGTCATGGGTCGATCAATATCCCGGCAAGTAACCTCCAGATCCTTGTTCAGGCTAATGCCTGGTCCCCCATGGTGATCCCATTCGGAATGGTAAAGCTGGACAAACCGCACCCCCCGTTCGACCATCCGCCTTGCCAATAAACATTGGTTCGCAAAAGATGGTTTGCCCGGTTCCACTCCATACAGGGCAAGTGTCTGGGCAGATTCGCTCGAAAAGTCTATCAGGTCCGGAGCACTCGTCTGCATACGAAATGCCATTTCGTAGGCAGCGACCCGGGTGGCAATTTCCTGATCCCCGGTTGCGACCATTCGTTGGTGATTGAGGACAGCCACAGCATCAACAGCCCGTTGTTGTTGGGCTTTGGAAATCGTTTTTGGGTTCGCCAGGTTCAATATCGGTTCGCCTGCGGACCGAAGGGGAACACCCTGATAGGCGGTGGGCAAAAAGCCACTACCCCAATTCACTGCTCCGCCCCGAGGACCCCTGGGACCCGATTGCAAAACAACAAACCCGGGCAGGTTGTGAGACTCGCTACCAAGTCCATAGGTGACCCATGAACCCATGCTGGGTCGGCCAAATTGTTGCGAGCCCGTGTTGGCAAAGAGTTTGGCGGGAGCATGATTGAACACATCGGTGGCAACTGTTTTAAGAATTGCCACTTCATCGACGATTTTGGCAAACTCGGGTAACAATTCCGAAACGAATGCCCCGGACTTTCCATGTTGTTTAAACTTGCGTTGGGTGCCCAGCAATTTGGGTTTTTCCTTGGAAAAAGTATCCATGAAAGCAAACCGTTTTCCGGCCGTGAAGGAATCCGGAATCGGTTTTCCTGACATTTTTTGCAGTTCGGGTTTGTAATCAAACAGTTCCAGTTGGCTCGGTCCCCCCGCCATAAAAAGGTAGATCACACTTTTTGCCTTGGCGGGAAAATGTCCCCTGGGCGGAGCCGCCGGTTGGGTGAACGCTTTGGATTGTCTTTCCGCCTTGGCACTGTTTGGGTTGGCCAAAGCAGAAAGTGCCATGGATCCAATGCCCACCCCACATTCATGAAAGAAGTGTCGCCGGGTACGGTTCAGAAGCGGACATTGGAGATTGGTTTGGTTCATAACAAGGACTCCGCCTATTCTCGTGTAATGAATTCATCCGTGTTCAATAACACGCGGGCGATAGCCAACCATGCGTCTTTTTCCCGATGGGTTAACCCGGTTTGGGAATCGTTTCGTTCTGCCCGAAGCAATTCCACAAGCGTTTGATTTTCGGTCGGCGTTGCTTTTCGCCCAAGGGTGGCTTTGAAAAGGAAATCGATGCGTGCCAGATCGGTTGTGCCTCCTTCTTTTTCGGCCCGTTGGGAAAGGGCCTGAGCACACTCAAGAAACGAAGCATCATTCAATAGGGTTAGGGCCTGGATAGGGGTGTTGGAGCGGTTGCGTTTGGTGCAGGTTTGAAACGAGTTGGGTGCATCAAATGCCAGCATGGCGGGAAACGGGGTCGCCCGCCAAAAAAAGGTGTACAATCCCCTGCGAAAGCGGTCTGGGCCTGTGCTGACTTTCCAAGGCCTCTTCATTTGGCCGAGTTCCATTACCCCTGGGGGTTGATGCGGAAAGACACTGGGCCCGCCAATCGTTGGCGTGAGCAAACCGCTGACGGCCAGGGCATTGTCCCGAATCAATTCTGCTTCGAGCCTGATCCTGGATTGCCTTCCCAACAACCGATTGCCAGAATCGACCCGGTCAAGGTCATCTCTGGTTTGGGAAGCCTGTTTGTAAGTGCTCGATAAAACGATTTCACGGTGAAGTGCTTTCAAGCTCCACTGCTTGGCGACCAGTTCCGTGGCCAGCCAGTCGAGCAATTCCGGGTGACTGGGGGGGGTGCCCTGGGTGCCGAAATCGTTTTCAGTTTCCACCAGTCCCCTGCCAAAATAGGATTGCCAAAGCCGATTCACGGCGACCCTGGCCGTTAGTGGGTTGGCGGGATCCACCAACCATTTTGCAAAATCCAACCGATCCGGTTTCATGGGATTTCGAGCCGTAAGTCTGGGCAAAACTGCAGGAACTCCGGGCGAAACTTCCTCCCCTTTGCGGGTGAAGTCGCCATTGATGTGAATGTAGGTGGTCCGGGGTTTTTCCCTTTCCGTGACAACGAGGGTGGTATCGAATTTTGGCTCGCGTTTACGCTTGGCATTCAGGGCTTTCAAGTGAGCGATGTAGTTGGGATCTTTGCTATCCTTCAGGAAAAGCTCCGTTAGAAGGCGAATTTGGTTCTCGGTCCGTTTGTCTACGGCCCTGTCAAAAGAGTCCTTGATTTCAGGGGGTTGATCCACTTTGAAAACAGGGGAAAGGATCGATTCCCAATCTTTCATTTGGGTGACAATTTCGGGGTGTTTTGCGTTTAACTTTTTGTGGTAGTCAATGATTTCGTCACGAACCTTTTCACGGGCCGCAAAATCTTTGTCTGAGGCAAACTCCAAAGTCGGCTCGTCCACATTGTTCAAAAACGCAAAGAGTCTGAAATATTCCCGTTGGCTGACCGGATCATACTTGTGATCGTGACATTGGGCACAACCAATGGTCAGACCCAATACCACTGTTGAGGTGGTGGCAACGCGATCATAGACCGAATCAATCCGGAATTGTTCCTGGTCGATCCCGCCCTCCTGATTGATCTGGGTGTTTCTGTGAAAACCGGTGGCTACCTTTTGGTCCATGGTTGCGTTAGCCAACATATCCCCTGCAAGTTGCTCCACCAGGAATTGGTCATAGGGCTGATCGCGATTCAACGATTTGATTACCCAGTCCCGATAGCTCCAAATGGACCTTGGGGCGTCAATACTGTACCCATTGGAATCGGCGTACCGTGCGGCATCCAGCCAGGGCCTTGCCCACCGTTCCCCAAAATGCGGGGATGCCAAAAACCCGTTCACCAACCGTTCGTAGGCGTCGGGTTGATTGTCTTCCAGAAAGTTTGCTACCTCGGCGGGAGTGGGAGGAAGTCCCACAAGGTCGAGTTTAACCCGGCGAATCAGGGTTGCCTTGTCCGCACCTGGGGAAGGGGAAAACCCCTCCTTATGGAGGCGATCCACGATGAAGGCGTCGATCGGGTGGACCCCTTTGGTGGGAAGGGAAGGCACCGGAGGTCGAACCGGTGGAAGGAAAGCCCAATGGGTTTGGTTGAGTCGGGTGGGAACCTCATCACGAGGTGCTAAAGCCCCTTCCTCAATCCACCGGGTCAAAAGGGCAATTTCTTCTGGTTTAAGGGGGGGGCGTTTGAGGGGCATTCGGGCAATGGATCCCTCCCCGTGAATGGCAATAATCAAGGGAGAATCCGCAGCCTTTTTGGCAACAATTGCCGATCCAGACTTGCCTCCTTTGAGGCCATTGGCGGCGGTGTCTAACCGAAGGCCCCCTCGTGGTCGTTCCTCACCATGGCACGAAACGCATTTTTGAGCCAGGAGCGGTTTGATCTCTTTGGTGTAATTGACCTTTTGGGTTGCCTGAACAACCTCTGGAAACGCAGCCGGAGCGAAAAACGGGAGAGCCAATACCAGGGAAATACCGACCATAAGCGGCAGCTTTCAATTGTGAGGAATCGACATCAACAAACTGCATCCCAAGTATTGTACAGGATGGCGGTTAACCCAAAGAGAGCAAAAAGGAATCTTTACTTATAAAACCCAGGCCTGGCAACATACTTTCAAACGGAAAAACCATTTTTCATTTGCCCGACACATCAATGGGCAGGTTTGGTCCGGTACTTTCCAAAGCCAGGCGCAGAATGGCCAAGCGGCCAGGATTGTTGGTTCCGGTTCCCCAGAAAACCGGATGGTCCTGAATTTGCAGTCGCCAAGCCCCAAGGTGGCCTTCCATGGCGGTCGGTCGAAGGGGAGGGGTTTGGCGAAGCAACCATCCTGCGAGGGAAGCCCCACCTTCCACCAAGGGATCACCCCAAAGCTGGCCTGGTTCCCCTTTGGGGGCGGGCACGGGATTTCCCAACCTGGTTAAACCTGGAAACTCCCCCACCGGCAAAAGAACGCCCGCCTCGTCCACAAAGCGGGTATTTCCCCGAGTGGTTTTGTCCGGATCGACTCCAACCTCGAGGACTGGAATCCGAAACTGAACCTTTGCGGTAAGGATCCCTTCCTGGAGTTCTATCGTATCGACCGATCGGACCCAAGGGTGCTTGCCAAAGCCTGCCTTAAGGTGGAAAAGGTCTTCCCCGGAGGATGGGTTTACGGTGGCGGGAAAGGCACTCAGGTAGCGAACCTCGTCCAGAAATTTGACCCGGTTGAGCCAGGAGGGCAGGACAATTTGGATTTGTTGAAGGGGAATGGGTTTGGGACCAAAAGCGGGATTACGGGTACCCACCCAGGCGAATAAATAGATGATGGCCATGCCTAAAAGGGCAGGGATGGGAACAGTCCATGCAGGCCATCCACCCCGGTGCGGGGCTCCATTTGGGGTGCCTTCCCTTTGGCCTCCTGGATCGCCCGGTTTTTCCTGGGCAAAACCGTTTTTGCGTCTGGCCCGTGGCTTTTTCCCGGTTTCCGAAGTGGAGACCTCCCTATCCGGGTTTGGCCTTTCTTCCTCACCAGACGGCGATTTCCCGTTCGAGCGAGACATGAAATCGTTCCTGAACCCTTTCCCGGACAAGGTCCGCAAGGCGAAGAATATCTTCCGTGGTCACCCCGGGATTGGTAAGGAAAAAGTTCCCGTTTCTGTCGCTAACCTCAGCGGCCCCGAGTTTGGTTCGGCCAAGACCCGCTTTGGCAATCAGGTCGGCCGCATCCAACCCCCGAGGATCCCGGAATATGCGACCTATCGATTGATGCACAGGCGGTTGATGGGCCATGCGGCGAATCAGCGCTCGCCTCAATCTTCGGACCAATTGGGTTTCCGCTGTGGGTTCCAGCACCAGTTCCACGGACAATATGACCGGTTCATCGATATTGCTCGAATGGTCCCCAAACCGCAATTCTTCGCTGTCTCTCAGGACGATTTGGCCACTTTGTTCCATAACCTCAACACGGCGAACCAATTGGCCAATCCCGTTTCGTTCGTCTCCCGCATTGTTGACAACGGCTCCACCGACGGTGCCGGCAAAGCCCACCAGGGATTCGAGGCCACCAAGGCCTGCCCGGGAGCATGCCTTGATAAGGTCAAGGGTATCGGCCCCGGCACCACACCGGACCGTTTTTCCGGTGATATCGATGTGTTGAAATTCCGGTTGGGCCAACCGGAGCACCACACCACTCACCCCGGCACTTCGAATCAAAAGGTTGGTCCCTCCCCCCAGGATTTTGAGGGGGACTTTTTGCGCCGAACAAATGCGCACCAACCTGGCAAGGTCCTCCCGCGTTTGAGGCTCCGCCAATACCTCGGCCGGTCCACCCACCCCGGCATGGGTGAACGGGGCAAGCATTCGATTCAACTGAACAAAACCAAGGTCTTTAAAGGCTCCCGTATCTTCCATGGTCCTGTGGATCCTAGTGGGTTGGCATGATTGGTTTACCCAGTTACTATACGATTCCCGGTCGGGGGGCCTAAGGTCGCCAAAATGGTTTCGCCCATCTTTTTTTTTGCAAGACGGCCAGATAGGGGTGGGTTGGCTATCAATGAAAGCATGACCAGCCATACTTTCCCAACGCCTTTTGCAGAATCCTATGCCCAAACCATGGGAAATGGTGCCAATCAGGATATTGCCATCCTGATTAGCGGTGGACTGGACAGTGCAATCCTTTTGGGGGAAGCGTTAAAGGTCCACCCCTGTGTACACCCCATTACCCTCCGATGTGGGCTGTATTGGGAAGCCATTGAACAGGATCACCTGGCTCGCTTCCTTCGGGCGGTTGCCTCTCCCAAATTGGCCCCTTTGGTTACTCTGACCCAACCTGTGGATGATTTGTATGGCCTTCATTGGTCGACAACGGGTGAAGATATCCCGGACGCACATTCCCCCGATGATGCCGTGTTTCTGCCTGGGCGAAATGTTTTTTTGCTGGCCAAACCAATGGTTTATTGCCACATGAAAAACATTCCCACCCTTGCCATGGCACCCTTGCAATCGAATCCGTTTTCGGATGCCACCCCGGAATTTTTCCAACGGATGGTTGGTGTGTTGAATCAGGCGCTTAAAGGAAATGTGGCCCTAAGGTTACCCTACCTTGGCCTTCGGAAGCGGCAGGTCATGCGGCGAGGCAGGGACTTGCCCCTGGAGTTGACTTTTTCCTGCATTCATCCCCAAAAAAACATTCACTGTGGTGCGTGCAACAAATGCGCCGAGCGCCGTCACGCCTTTGCCGACGCTGACCTTTTGGACCCGACTCCCTATGCCAATGAGGTGAACCAATGTACCGCGTGACCCGGGAAATCCACTTTTGCTATGGCCATCGCCTTCTGCATTATGACGGGAAATGTAAAAACCTCCATGGCCACAATGGCAAGGCGGTTATCACATTGGAAGCCGACAAGCTGGATTACCTTGGCATGGTGGTGGATTTTGGCAGGCTGAAAGAGACGGTGGGAAAGTGGATTGACAAAAATCTGGACCATCGCATGATTCTGCATCGGGATGATCCAGTGCTGCCCTACCTTTTGGGTCAGGGCGAACCGATCCATGTGGTGGATACCAATCCCACAGCGGAAAACATTGCCAAGCTGATCTATGATCATGCCCGCTCGGAAGGTTTTCCCGTGACCGAAGTCACCCTCTGGGAAACGGAAAGCTGCTTTGCAACCTATACCGGATAAAAAACCAAGATATGCAACCAATGGGCGTCACCACAGCGTGGAGCTTCTTGGTGAAAGCTTTCGACTCCCAAACAACTCTCAGGAACAGATAGAATGGGGCGATCAAAGTTAAGGATTAGAAACCCAAAAACAATGACAGCCACGAAAATAAAATCAATCCCATTGCCTTATTGAGGTATATTCTTGTTCCTAGGTGGTCCCCGTTTCCATGAGCAAACCGGTCCCCATTGCAACGCTCGTTACCACCAAGGATTCCTTCCCTATCGGATTTGGATGCCAACCTGACAAAAGGATGATCCAACCAGACCACATTGGCAAGCGAAAAACCAATCAATTAGGGCATCGCATCCAAGCGTTTTGCCGCCACTATTTGCCAGCTTTTCGAAGGGTTCCCCAGCAAACCTTGCAAATAAATCCATACCAAATGACGTTAATCGACCTCAAATTCAAGGTCCTTGAAGGGTTTTTCAGGGACGACTAATTATTGTCCCAAAATTGGGTAAAAAATCCTAAAAAATCACTCAAACTAAGTAACTTGGTGTAGTTCAATTTGGAGATTTCCTTCCAATAAAAGATTTCCATAAGTCCCAGCATCCAGGATCAATGAAAAAAGCAGTCCAGCAAAGCAAACGCACTATCGTCGATGGGAACAGCAAAAGTCCAGCAAACATATTGAGGCAACCAAGAAGAAGTATTAAAGATACCCGCTTTTCCTTTCGACGATTTAAAGCGAGAATAAAATAGTTATATAAAATAAATAATGTTCCAAGAGATAGAAAAAATATAGATGAACACAAGTAACAAAGATAAGAAATTCTTTCAACAGAAATTTGATCACGCATTATTAAATCTCCTAAAAATATTCATTTATGGCAATTTTAAATTCCGCCAAAAAAGGTCTGTTTTTATTTTATCGTTCTTTGCCAAATCTTAGTCCATTCGTACCAGGGGATCTTGCTACCAATTGGTAGTACCACACTTTGGACAGGAACTGAATACGGCAGGCCACTCGAATAGGGACCAACCACCCACCCCCCAGCAAGTATCCAACTTAACCAATCGGGTTTGCCAACCATCACCCAAGAACCCGGGTAGATCCCCGGCTTTCCCCAATGAGATACGGTCATAGTCGCCCCTGGCACCGAAAGACCTAAATAATATGCTGAACTCGATGTCCAAAAAGAGCCATTGGTTAGTGCAAAGCCGGCTGGTCCTGAGATACCTCCAACAACACCAAAAGGTGCCCCAAGTAGGATACCCATGCCTACCTCTTCCGCCACGGAAATTTGAAGGTCAAGATTCCCACTTATTGCGGAATAGGCTGGTTCGGTAAATACACCGCCTGCAACGAATCCTCCAATGCCGCCAATTATCCCACCCCCAATCGCACCAGGCAATGCACCGATTCCAAAAATCGGAGCACCTACAGTCGCGCCAACACCGGCACCCACCCCCCCTCCAGTGACCATTCCCCCAAAAGCACCTCCAAATGACCAAAGCCCGCTCGGGTCAAGCATTATTATTGGGTTATTTTCGATCCCCCTGTACCATCCAAGATCTCCAGAATCAAATCCCAATGGATCATTGGACAACCACCTTCCTAATGTCGGGCTATAGATCCGATTCCGGAATTCGTAATTCCCGGCCGCGATCTTCTCGCCTCCCTGATGGAGGAAAACCCAATCCTTGGTGGATGCGGACAATGCCGACCCGGAAGCATCCCGGAAGGTTACCACCCCAAAGGGTGTGTAAGTGTCCCGCTCCACCACGGTGCCACTTGGGTTCACCAACCCTGTCGTGTTCCAGTTGGCATCCTGCAAGGAATATAACCGCTCATCCATCGTCCCGTTACTATCCGTATCCCGGTCTCTCAGAATCATCCCATCCACATACGCTTGGCTCCAGACATTTCGGGAAACCGTGTTTGATCCAACCTTGACCTCCAATATCTGCCATTTCAAACCAAAGAATCGATCCTTCAGGGAAGTTCCCTCCGTATCGCTCACATGGCGATGGAGGGCATCGCGACCCATTGTGACAATGACCACATTCGATGCGTTTTTGACCTGAACCATCATGTTCCAGGCATCCCACACAAACCGGTTATCGTTCTCATCCTTGGTCAGGTTGCCATTGTTGTCATAGGTCGGAGTCGTCGCCCCGCTGACACTGGTGATCTCGTTTTGCCTGTTCGCTCCCCGGGTCTGGGTCGTGCTGTTGGTCGTTACCGAGTCCCAGTTGCCTACCGCATCATAATCTCAGCTTTGGGTGTTGGTGGGAGTAGGGCAATTTGGCAACCAATTTGAGGAAGGACCAAACTTGGATTTGAAATTTGGACGATGGGAAGAACAATTCGGAAGGTTCGTGGAAGGCTGGCCACAAGGCTTGTCAGCCCAGGAAACTACCCTTCCAGGCCGGTTGGTTTGACAAAAACTTGAGGTTCTAGACATGAACGCAGATCCGACAGTTATTTCAATGGTTATATTTTGGGCCTTTGATGAGATCAAGTAAAGGGGAAATTCCCATAAAACTATTTTTTGGGAGTTGCCATGGGGTACATTTACTAGCCTGCAAGAACGGTCAAGGGCGTACTTTGCAAATCATAATACATATCAAGCTCACATAGGTGCGTTTTGACGCCATTTTTTTCCAGCTATCCGAAGAGTTTCGTGGGAATATTTGTAAATTTAACTAAAACCAAAAAACCAATTTGATCTCAAAATGAAAGCACTTGGATGGCTTTCCAGGAACGACTATTTAATTCTATATGTTATTTCCGATATGATTCTCCTCTTTCATCAATTGATACTATTTTCCATTCACCAAAAAACCAATTTTTATCAACTCTTACATGGTAGTTGTGTTTTATATTAGGAGTTTCATTTTTCCATGCTACTATTAATAGCAACAATTTCACATTACCTGTTATTGTTTGCTGTTTAATAATTCTTCCTGAAAAACCATCTTTGTTTGTTTCCATTCCAATTTCTTTAAATTTTTTTTCAACACTAATGTTTGCGTAATAGTAACCAAAATAAGCTGTTGTTAAATATGTTATAGCGTACACAAACAAAAATACAACATATGATGATACAAAAATCACAAATCTTTTAATTATTATTTTTTCAAAATCTACATTCATTATTTTTAATACGATTACTGGTTTAAGGTCCAACAAATCTTGGGTGCCTAAAATCTTTTAGAAAATCACCCGTAATAATAGTTGTGTCAGTTCCAGGATATTTTCTGCTATGGCCGGAATCTGGGTTTGGAGTTTTAACATTTGGAGCTCTTGGATCTGAAATTGTTTTCCATTCCTCTTTATATTTAATATCGTCCATTGTAAACCATGGAATCACATCATTCCACAAATGTGGTAAAAAATCCACATTTTTGTCGGCAGATCCAGATCCTGTTCCATCAGTAATTAAAATACCATTATCTGTATAACCACCATGATTTCCTGAAACCTGACCAATTATCTGAAATCTCCATGTCGAACCTGCCCCTCTGTGATAAATATGTGTAAAAATAAAATAATCTTCAATTGCCTTTACATGTGTGCCGTATTTTTCGCTGATTTCGTAAAGTTTTTTTAAATCTTTTGGCATTGGTAAAATCCATCCATTGACGAAGTATACCGGTTCTAAACCGTAATGGTCTTTAATTTCTGGCGGTAAATACGGTATAGGTGGATATATTGGAGGTCCTAAAGAAACTAATGGCTTTCCATCCCTCCACCAATTTGGCCCCCCATTCGGCAGAAAATCTTTCCTTTCTAATCCCATCTCATCCAATCCATTTCCCGGACCATTTCCCACATATCGATAGGTATTCACATCCCCCGCACTAAAACCAACTGGATCATTGGACAACCACCTACCCAAGGTCGGGGTATATACTCGGTTCCTGAAGTCATAATTCCCAATAACATCTATTTTGGCTCCCTGATGCAGAATATCCCAGCCCTTTGTACTCATCGAAATCGTCCAGCCTGAACCTTCCCTAAAGGTCACCACTCCAAACGGTGTTTCCGTGTACCGTTCCTGAACTGTTCCACTGGTGTTGGTGATCCCTGTCACATTCCAGTTGGCATCCTGAAGGGCAAATAACCTTTCGTCCAGGTTCCCGTTGCCATCCGTG
>SXGS01258835.1_pt1 | contig 40569 bp, 43 predicted proteins | sample 3174681 | NCBI WGS metagenome assembly SXGS01 (sample SAMN11356861, study PRJNA531348) | freshwater metagenome | isolation source: freshwater sample F1-80 | place: China: Fuxian Lake, Yuxi | collected 2017-12-25 | reverse complement strand
GAATTGGCGAAAATAACTTTGATGAGTCCCTATGCGGTGCCCTCAGGACTAAAAGCCAACACCCAAATGAAATCGGTCTAGTCTTGCCTCTCGACGACGGTCGGTAAAAGGAAAAATAGCTCTAGACATGGGACCAGCTTGAGATGCGGACGATACAAACTCCGTGGAGAACTGGGGCACGATACCCTATCATTGTCTTGTGGACAAAGATCGCGGCTAGCCGAGGCGAGTTTATTCAGACTCGCGCAAGTGCGATCGACGTTCGACGAACGTTTTAAGACATTCGTTCGTACAGACCTAACGACGAACAAGGGCGACAGCACACCTATGAGCAACTCAAGTACGCACACGTCATCCGTCCGGTTCAATGATTCCTCTGTTGTCGATCTCCTCGAAGGAGAACTCAGTCAACGCTACTCGGAGCAGGCGAGTGAAATCGCGCAGGCGCGCGAGCTTAACGCCGAACTCCTCGAGCGTCTCGCGGAGCTGCGTCGCCGCACGGCCGATTTCGGTAAGCTCGAAAAACTTCGCCGTGAAACAGAAGCCGAGCTTCAAAGACTTCGTGAGAGCGAGAGTGCGCTTCGCCAAGAGCTCGACGCCCGCGACAAAGAGAGAAGCGAGCAGCGGATGAAGCTTGAGGAGTCTCGAAGCAAGCTCACGGAGCTTCAGCGAATCTCCATCGAAGAGCAGAAAGGGTTTTTCCAAATTCGTACCGACCTGACAAAAAAGCTGACGAAGATGACGGATGAGAATTGGGAAAAAGATCTCGAGATCGAACGCCTTCGTAAATTTGGCGTCGACACGCAAAACGAAGTTCAGCGTTTGCGCCAAGAAACGATGCGCGAGCTTGAAGAAGCAAAACAAAATCACACGCGCGAGCTCGAAGCACTCCAGGAGCGGAGTGCGGCTTTAGGCTCACAGCTCACGCAGCTCGCTGCGGACCGAGCAAGTCTTCAAGAGCAACTCGCAAGCCTCAATCAAGATTTCAATGATCTTGAGCAGGCTTTCTACGGAAAAGAAAACGAGCTTGAGCAAGCCGCAAGAGAATTTGAAATTAAAGTCCGTGAAATCAAGGATTCGCACGCACAACTGATTCAAGATCTCCGCTCCGAATCTCAACGAGAGATGGAGAAGCTCGAAGCGTGCGCAAACGAGCGCTCGAGTATGATCTCAAATCTTCAGGCTGACGTCGTGAAACTTGAGCAAGCGTTAAGCGAAGTTCGTACCGCGCATGCGGAAGTCGAACGCACCTTGGGAATCGAGCGCGCTGAAAAAGAAGAAATGCGTAAGCGAGTGAGCGAGATCGAGCAAAAGCGCAGCGCAGAAATTGAAGGCTTCTGTCGTCTCGAGGCTGAACGCAATTCCAAGATCCAGAGTCTGGAAGCCATTTGCTCAGACCAAGGTAAGAAGCTGAATGATCTTCATCATCTCGCGACAGGTCTTCGGACCGAGAACGAAGCACTGAAGCTTGAGCTTGCGAAGACTCAAGAGAACGCTTCTCAGCTCCTTCGCGAATCTCAACATAAGCACGCGATGGACGTTGATACGTTCCGTCGCCAAGAGACGCAGCTGAATGCGAACATCTCTCATCTTTTGGCGGAGCGATCCGGACTCGAGCGGCAGCTGAAAGAGGCCGGCGAAAATGTGTCGGAACTCAAGACGATCCTTGAGCGACAGAAAGGTGAGCGCGAAGCCGAGCAGCGTTATCTCGAAATGAAAGCGTCTCGTTACATCGCTGATCTTCAAGCTAAGCTCGAAGGAGATTTCCAAGGGCAGCTCGAAGCCGCCAAACGCGAAGTGGACGATCTTCGCACTAAGCTCGCAGCGCGTGAGCAAGCGTCGGAGGCTGAGCAACGCAATCTTGATGAGTGGCGTAAAACGATCGAAGCGCGCGAGGATGCGGCTCGTGAAGAGCGCGTCGTTCATCAACGGACACGCTCCGAGCTCCTTCGTTTGACTAAGATCTTGGCCGAGGAGCATCGCCTCGCTCGAGAGACTCATCCTCTCAAGGATTACTTGAACTTTGCGAGTGGAGAGCTCAATAAGCTCCAACTCCAGCTCAAGAACACTCCCGCCATGGCGCCGGAGCGTCCGCAGATGGAGCACCATTTCTCGCAGATGGTAAAGGAGTTTGAGTTCCTCAACTCAGTCTTGGGGAAATCTCAAGCGCAACTCGAAGAACGCTCGAAGGTTGCGGCAGGGCTCATCGCGGGTGTTGAGCAGCTTCCGCAGTAACTCGTTCGAAAATTCCAGTTCCGTGATCCTTAGCCGAGCTTAGCTCGGCTTTTTTATGTTGTAACATAATGCTTTTTCCGGCCAGAGGGATTCAGGACATGAGAGTCAAATCGAGTTTGGAAAGAAAGGCCTTCCGTCTTTCATCGCTTCCAGAGGCCCTGCGTTTTGCAGAAGAAAACCCTTCTTGGATGAGCTACGAAGCCGATCAAATTCGGCGGTTTCTCGGTGAGCTGATCTCGAGCGAAGAACTCGTTTTTGATTACTACGTCGATTCAAAAAGGGTCTTGCTTGCATCCTTGATTGATCGGATCTCGAATCCAGGGAACTCGGCCTGCCTTGAAGTTCTGGGCGTTGCGCCTGAAGCAGCAGGATCTATCGAGTCACAATATTCTTCGATGATCGAGGACGCGAAAAAGGTTCTTCCGAAAACGAAATCGGCGATTGAAGTCGTGGTACCGCAGACGACTTCGCTTTCGGCGGAGTTCTTTACGCGAGAAGGTTTTGCGCCGTACTACGTTTCTTACATGATGGAATCGACGGAGCTTCCTAAAGATCTTGAGAGATTTTCCGGACTAGAAAATCTTCGTTTTGAAAAACTTAAAACCGAGCACCTCAAAACTTACTACGATCTTCTTTGTCGAGCTTTTGCGTCGAATGTCGAAACAAGCGTTCCCAGTTTTGATGAGATGGTCGAAGCATTCGATGAGCAGAAGACGACAGTACGTCTCATGAGGATGAATGGCCAGGCGCTCGGATTTTTAAACGTGAAGGCATTGGGTGCTAAGCGCGGGGAAATACGAACTCTCGGGCTCCTTCCGGAGGCGAGAGGAAAAGGTTTCGGAAAGGCCTTGCTCGCGCAGGGTTTAAAGATCCTTCGCGACGAAGGGTGTAATCACTTTGAGCTCACCGTAGCCGCGGTCAACGTTTCTGCGCTTTCACTCTATGAGAGCTTTGGGTTCCAAGTTCAAAGGCGAGAGACGTGTTACCGCTGGCAGCGAGAGTGAACTGAGTGGAGCTTCCGAAAAAAAGAAACGGCGCTTTCTTGAAGCGCCGTTTTCATCAGTCTTTTATCTCTCTTTTTATTGCGAGAGTTGAGCGAGGTGAAGGCCAGACTCGGTCGGAGCCCAGTCGGGCGCCGTAGGCTCCATGATCTCGCCATCCAGTGCGCCGGCTTCACAAACTTCCCGGACCGGTTCGCTCAAGCTTGAGGAAATCGTAAAGATGAGATCTTCAAAAGCCTGATTGCGCTGCGCGATCAAAATCGCGGCGCGCGCCGGATCGCAATGATCAGCTAGCTCATTATCAGTTGAAGCCGCGGCTTCGTTTGCGGCTAGCGCCTCGATCAACGTCATTTCAGGTTTTCCGGCAACGACCGTGTCATTGATCGCGCAGTTTTCGAGAGCAATGGGCTCAAAAGGCGCAATTATCTCTTCAAAGGCAGAACGGGTCTGGAGAGAGTTAGCTATTTTCGACGGCGAGTCGGCAGACTGATTCGCTGAGTCGCTATCTTGCGAGTCGCCGGCCCAGTACCGCGCGCATCGTTCGTCTTGTTCCGGAGTCATTCCGGCTCCGAGTTCCAGTCGCATTTGCTGCGAGCCTGAAGCGGAGGCGCGTGCCTGGAGATTGGAGGAAAGCAAAATGAGGAAGACGGTGAGAGCGGTGCCGATCGTGAAGATGATCTCTTCGAGATGACGTCGTTTCATGTGCATACGTTGAGAGTAAACAAGAGCTCGCAAAGGTGAAAATAAATTTTGATGTTCGAGTTGCGAATTGGATGAAGGTTTTGGTGAAAATCTTTTGCGACACGAACGAAAGTGCCTGGCTTGTTGTCAAACGCTGTGACTATGATGACGACTTCTTTCTGCAGGAGGGTCCTTAGGGATGCAGGCATCAAAGAAAACAGAAGTCATGGAAGTAACAGAACTGAGATCTTCAAACTTCAACTCAACAAAACGTCTACGAGTCCTCGCGGTTGGGCTTGCTGCATTTGTTTTGAGCCTTCAGGCGCAAGCGGCTTGGCGCGCGGGATTCATCGAAAAAGAATCAGGAAAAAGTTTGCTTCACGCAACTGATCTCAAAGAAAACGAAAGTGGTTTCAGCCAGCGCGATCTTAAGTCGCCGGTCGAGTTGAGAAATCTACCTTTGTTCTTGCGCGAAGGTTCGCCGTCTTCGTCTGAGATGTATAAGGAGTATCTACTTTCGGATGAAGCATTCGCAAAGCTCGTGGATACTCCCTCTTCGAAAGTGCACGTTCAGGCGTGGCCTGGATCAGAAATGCGAGCCCTCGTAGAGCAAGGTCCGACTTCCAACCGCATCAACTTGACCATTGTCGGCGACGGTTATACGGCGAGTGAGAAAGAAAAGTTCTTCGGCGATGCCCAGCGCATCACGAACGATCTCTTTGAAGGCGATACATTTCATTCTTATTTGCCACTCTTTAATGTCTATGCCGTCTTTGTTCCCTCGCGAGACTCCGGAATCACGGATGTTGCGCGCAAGAACACGGCCCTTGGTCTTTTCCGTGAGCCCGCAGGCTCTAAACGTGCCATCGAGGTCGGAAATCCAGCAGCCGCCGAACGCGCTCTCGACTTGGCTCCTGCGACCGACTATCCAATTCTTCTCGCGAATGATGACTACTACGGAGGTCTCGGCGGTCGTTACGCCATTACGACCCGTTCGCTTACGAGCGGCACCATGGTTCTTCGTCACGAGCTTGGACATAACTTCGGGAACGTGGGCGAAGAATACGACGGAGGTTACGTCTATTCCGGAGCAAACTCCTCCCGCAACAAAGGTGCTGAGTGGAAGCATTGGGCAGAGGGTGGAGTCGTAAAAATCAACGAAGCTCAGTACCTCAATGGCGACTACGTTTGGCAGAATTTAGGCCGCGGGAGCTACCGATCAACTTTCAATTTTCCTGGAAACGGCTCGGTCTTCGGGATGATCGTGAGCGCCGTAGGTTGGTCCTCACCAGATGACGTGGCTGTCTTCATCGATGGCGAGCGACTTGATTTGAAGGGGCAGTTTCAAGCTGACCGCAGCTTCTTTGAGCCCGCGAACTCAAGCCTTCAGCTCTCGGCGGGTTCTCACGTCTTGGAGGCGATCGAGCAGAAAAAAGATGGCGATAACGTGCTGGCCTTTATTCAGGCTCATGCTTATCCGCCTGATTACGAATTCGATGGCACGAAAGTCGGTGCTTACTTGAACTTCAATGATTCCGGATCGCGTGCGGGATATCGACCGACTCACAACGGCTGCCTCATGCGCGAAATGCGCACGACAAAATTTTGTGTCGTTGATCAAGAGAACATGTGGGTTCGATTCTTGAGAAAAGTGCGCTTGATTGATGAGCTCTCGATCGATGCGCCTTCGGCCGAAGGTTTGCGTAACGTAAAACTTCAGCATCCACCGCTGCCGGGGCTTCAGATCCGCTGGTTCAAAAAGGCCGGTGGTAGCGAATATGAACTCACCGAACTCAAAGATAAGTCTTCGTGGCAATCAAAAGATCGCGGCGACTTTGTAGTTCGTCTGACTTTCGAGACGCCTGAAGTTCGTAAAGCTTCAGCCGACTTCCGCGCCGAAAAGTCTTTTAGTCTCTAAGGTCCAGAGAGAGCTGCAGACAACGATCCGCAGCTCTCTCTCTTGTTTTAGACGTCGTGCAAGCGAAGTCTAATTTTCTCTTCCAGCTCGACCAAGAACTCTTCTTTTTTCATGACGACGTTCTTTGATACCCTACGTTGCCTCAATGAAACGAGTCCGGCCTCGATCTCTCTTCTTCCTAGAACTAGGACCGAAGGAATTTTTGCGCTCAAAGCCTCGCGGACGCGAAAGTCGAGAGACTCTTCACGCGAATCAACTTCCACGCGGATGAAGCGGGATCGTAACTCGGAGGCAAGAGCGATGGCCGCAGCTTCCTGCGCACGGCTGACCGGAAGAATCTTGACCTGGACGGGCGCAAGCCAGCTCGGCCAGTGACCTTCGTAAAGCTCAAGCAAGAAAGCCATCATTCTTTCGTGAGAACCAAGAGGTGCCCGGTGAAGAATCACGGGTCGATGCTTTTCGCCATCAGGACCGATGTAACTCAAATCCATTTTTCCGGCCTGCGCGAAATCAAGTTGAATAGTGCTGAAGCTTTCTTCACGGCCCTGAGCGCTGACGAGCTGGACGTCAATCTTAGGCCCGTAGAACGCGGCTTCTCCGGGAGCCTCAACAAATTCCAAATCAAGTTCGCGCATGGCTTCACGCAAGAGATTCTGCGACCACTCCCACTTTTTTGGATCCGGGACGTAGTTCACAGAGTCATCTGGATCCCACATCGAAAGTCGCATGCGGTAGTTCTTGATATTGAGAACTCGGTAAACCTCCAAGTGCATGCGCATCACTTCTTTAAATTCTTCTTTCACCTGATCTTCGCGGCAGTAAAGATGAGCATCGTTTTGACAAAGGCCCCGCACGCGTAGAAGGCCCGAGAGTGCGCCCGACGCTTCCAGACGATAAACCTGGCCAAATTCCGCAATCTTCAGTGGTAGGTCTCGGTAGCTGCGAAGTTCTGAGGAATCGATCCGATGATGATGCGGACAATTCATCGGGCGAAGTCGGTAGATCTCGTTTTCATCAGCAGCCATTGCCGGATACATACCCTCTTTGTAATACGACAAGTGTCCGCTGAGTTCGTAAAGGGATTCCCGTGCGAGGTGGGGAGAACTCACTCTTTGGTAGCCAGCCTTGAATTCTAGCTCTTTTATGAATTTCTCGAGTTCCTCACGGATAGCCATCCCGTGCGGAAGCCAAAGAGGAAGTCCTCGACCTACAAGTGGATCGACGTGATAAATTTTTTGAGCGCGTCCTAAGCGCTTATGATCATTGTCTTTCATTTTATAAACCTAGATTATTTATATGAGAGAGAAGACCCTGCGCTTTGCCCGTTTCCCGTGCCAGGCGCGCAGTGATCTACAAGCGGCTTCGACGAGCAAAAAAACTTTTGCGCGTAGAGGCCGTGAGTCTATTCGGTTGTCGGGAAAAGCCTTCTATGACCCCTACGGGGTGGTCAGCGATGAGAGCGCAAAAGCGATAGAATGAGAGGAACGAACGAGGAGGTTCATACTCTCAAATATAAAGCGGACGAGGGCAGACCACAAGACACGTGTTTTTATAGCCGCTATAAGTGCAAGCTGCGGGGTCAGCTTAGCGCTTAATCTCGAATTCGACGCGGCGGTTTTCTTGTCGACCTTGGTAGTTCCCGTTGTCGGCGATCGGGCGAGTTTCGCCAAAGCCGATCGTTACGATCTTCGAAGCATCAATATTCAGCTTTGTGCTCAAGTGCCGTTTGATCGCGATCGCGCGCTTTTGCGAGAGTCGCTGATTGTAGCCAGCGGCCCCGATAGAATCCGTGTGGCCTTCGATCACGAGTTCGCGGAAGCCCGAGCGAAGATGGGTCGCAAGTTCTTCCAGTGCCGCCGCAAATTCACCGAGCATGCGGTCGCTGTCGAACTCAAATAGGATGTTGCGCGTACGGAAGCGCTCAACCGGTGCTGCCGGTTCGGGATCCTGCGGAAGAATCTGCGTGAGGTGGCGATAGCCAGATTCGCTCGATTCGTTTGCGGCCCACAGAGGTCCAAAAGTGTAGTTAACTCCAGTATAGACGCGCCAGTCCGGTGACGCGACACCTTGAATGAGCCCCGCTCCAGCGCCCGCGTGGAGGGCGAGGTTTGTAGACCAATCGTGTTTAGCGCCGAGAAGGAGTTCAAGTGACGTCAAGCTCCGCTCACCGTAAGAGGTCGAGCCTTCTGCCGGAAGGCTCCCGAAAATTTCCCCGATCACCTTCGTGTTGAGTTCGCTCATGTGATAGCTCGCCGCCGCGCTCGCAATCAGCTGATTGCCGAGCGGCTCGACCCGCGAGGTGATGATGCGCTCGCCAGGGTTGCGCGCGCGGTACCCGACATTCACGCCGTAAGCTACGTCACCGTAGGTCGTATCGGCCGCAACTTCGGCAGTGAACGTAGGACCGGCATTGCGTCCCACCCATGGGTTGTCTTCAATTCGATTCAAACTGACGGAGCCTACAAGCGCAACGCCGCCGGTTGCATCACCGAGAAGTCGGAACTTTGTATTCAAGCGAACTTCGGTTGCGCCCGTTTGCGCGAATTCTCCGCGTGCTCCGGTTTGATCTTCTACCGTTTGCATGAGCACTTGCGGAATGCTCAAACCGATATCCCAGTTCTGGGTTAAACCGAGGCCCGCGTTGAGATCCATGCCCAAAAGACTGTCGTTGAAGTTGAGGCGACCTTGAGGAGAGTTGTCGAAGTAGGGAAGCGAGTTCACCGCAAAGTTAAAGAATAAACCTAAGTTGACGATGCCCGGCTCGAGGGTCTCTGAAGATTGCACGGTGACGAAGTCGAGGCCTGAGCTAGTTGGGTTGAAATTCTGCGTGTCTGTTCCGACTACGTTTGCAAAAGCTGCCGAGGAGAACAAAGCGCAAAAAGCGCTCGAGAGAAGAAGTCTTGCCTTGCTGCAGAGTCGGTTGTGGAGATTCGTCTGATGTCCTTCTTCGGACTGAGCTGAGCGTGCACCGTTGATCATCGTCGCCACTTTCTCTTTTGTTCAACTGATTTAATCGGGCTGATCTCAGGCTAGTCGGGATCGTGCGCAAAGAAAAGCGGAACATGTGTTCCTGCCAGGGAACGATGTGGCGTATGCCGTGATCAAAGGAAGCTTCGTTTTGTTCAGCATTTACCGATCGAAGTGGCGAAAATGCAACGCCGCGAACAAGACGACCTTATTGCATTTTTGCTAGCGTAATTGCGCTTTTCATCACTAAACTCGAAAGCAAACGGTTCATCCGAGCCGCGCTTTAAGGAGGATCACTTGACTCAGTTCCAACAGCTCTGCAAATCGACTTCGCTTGCTCGTGTAGCTTTGTTCTCAGCGCTTGCGATGGCCATGGCTTCCGCGCCGAACTTCGCGCAGGCCGATGACGAAAAAGGATGGATCGGCGGACTCTTTGGAGTTTCGGCGCCTACGCGTTCAGATGCGACTTCGCGCGCTATCTACGGTCTCACCGCAGGAGCTAAACTCGGCACCGAACTCGGGATTGGCGTTTACTACCTCACGTCTCCCAAGGATGAAAACGTACAAGGGCAGACGATCGGCAACAACTTCGATTTCTACGGAATCGAAGGCGCTTATCACTTTGAAGGGGAAGCAAAAGGCGCCTACATCGGTGCCCGCATCGGGATCACGAACATCAAAATCAAGCCGTCAAACGCACTCACGCCTGCGGTTTCGACAACGCCGGTCCACTGGGGGCCGACAGTTGGTTACAACTACTGGCTCAATCGCAATTTCTCGCTCGGTGGAGACGTGAGCTATCTTCTCGTATCCGAATCGAGTGAGTTCGTCGGCGGCGCAACTGCGACGATTCCGGCGTTCAACGCTTTGAACATCGGCGCAACTGCAAAGTTTTGGTTTTAACGAGTCATCTTCAGGGAGTAGAGGCTGCCGTAGAATTTGTAGGTACGGCAGCCGAAGCTGCGGGCGCTTCCGATGCGGTGAGAGAGCTGCGTGAAGCGTTCGTTGCAGAGTCCGTCGGTTTTTTATGGAGCAAGACCGCCGTCGTGTAAGCGATCAGGACGAAAGTCAAGATGGTCAAGCTCAGCGCGTAGTCCCGCAACATTTCAAGAGTCCTTTGGAAATCTATTAGCCCCTTTAGGCTAGCACGCTCCGAAAGAGCGTGCCTAGATTCCCACCCTCGAAACCGGTCACTGGTCGAGTCAGTTCGTCGTGCGCGTGTAGATCGGCGTCGTCATTGATTTTCCGTACGTATCGGAAATCGAGAGAGCTTGGATCGCGTAATCGTGGCCGGGTTTTAAGCCGTTCACTTGTACCGCGTGCTGCGTGCGCAAGACATTGTCGCTTGTCGTAACGATTTGTTCTTTCGTCACGAGGTCCGTCACGATGACTTGGCTTGTAGCCGGAATGTCCGTTCGCCATACAACGAAGAAGCCGTCGCGGAAGCTTTCGGACACCGTAAATTCAGCGATCTTGGGCATGATGCCGTCTTTACAAGGATTGAAGACCGCACTGTTTGCGAGCGAGAAGTTTTCTTGCGAAAGTGGGCGCCAACCGCGAGCTAGGAGATCTTTGTACGCTTGTTTAGGGCTTTGTGTCTGCGGATCAAACCAGTGATCGTTTCCGCTTTGACCACAAGCGAGATCTTTCTTTCCATCAGCCGGAACTTTTCTCATCAACAGCATCAACGAGATGTGGTGACGAGGCCCTTGATGGTAATCAAGAGTCATCAACTTTTCGGTATCGCGCTTAAACTCTTGGTAGTTCGTTGAGCAACCGAGTTGAGTCGGATGAACGCCGTCATTTTGGACGACGTCTTCGTAAACGCCTTGAGAGTTGCGCATCTTAAAGATGGCTCCGTCGTCCGAAAGAACGGCAAATTCGTAGAGGCCTTCCTCTTGGTCAGACGCGAGGGAAACAACGCTTGAGAAGCGTAAGGCAAAATTCTCGATCAACTTATTTTGTTGATCATCGCGAACGGGTTCGCCCAGGTGATTGATGAAGCCGGTATCGAACATCCGTGTAGGGACGTCGAGCTTTTGGAAGAAGAGATCACGGTTCGCTTTTTTCCCACGTGTAATGACGTCGGAGACTTTTTGCGCGATTGCATCACCTGGATTGAGATAGTAGAGCTCAGCTTTCAAGCCCGCATTGGAGCGGGGATCAGGTTCGTTGCCTTCCATCGGATCGCAAACAAGTTTGTTTGCGGGATACATATTGACGTCAAGGCGTGAGATTTTCACTTGTTCAGGAGCGCTCAGTCTCTCGCTTGAGCCTGTTAGCCCAGAACATGCGACTAAGAGGAGGTAGGGGCTCAAGAGTGTCGCGCGAGTGGCGAGTCCAACAAACAAACGCGAGATCCGGTTCTCATTCACCGCTAAACGGCCCATGACGAACTCCTTCAAGCGCACCGCCAGGATTCTTTCGCTCCCTTCAAGAGACAACGCGAACTGAGGGAGTGATTCTGATCCAGCAAGTGTCTACAACTCAAAGCGTAGAGCGCGTTACCTGGGGCGTGAAGAGGGAATCGTTTCGTGCTTCGCAAAAAGACACCAACGTTTCGACGCTTCGATGAGAAGTTACGCAGTCCCGAAAACTTTGCGAGAAGCTTTGCAGAGCCTTAGCCGCACCTCTATGCGACTAGAAGTTGATCACTTCCGAAAACTTTTTTGAGAATATTGGAAGACTCGGATTAGGTGAGAAACAGCGCGATCATTGCGCCACTTAAAACGATGAGTTCATAGATCTGACTGGCCTTACGGTTTTTGCGAATCACGGTGTGCCCCTCTCGTTTTCAAAAATCCGTTTTTGAAACTTCACGGCCGAGTTCCTCATTGTGGCTCGGGCCGCCCCTCCAGACGCCCGCGCCGGAACTCTACTCTTGTACTCTAACGCTGACGGCAGTCATTGCCGCCTGAGCTTGCGCGAACGTCGCCTCAGTCAGTGAGGTTGAAGTCGACGCAAGCTGTGGATAAAGGCCTGTTGCGTATCGCAATCTAGATCGCAACCTCTGTAAAGTGCTCCGCCAAGGCGAACCTCCGTCACGCAGCTAACTTGCTTCGTGTGAGACTCTTCGATGAACGAAACTTGAAACTCCGCAGTTGGCATCTCTCCCGCTTCTTGCGCGGGAGAGTGGGATTTCACCCACTGATCAATCTTCTTCTCGCAAAAGCGATAGAGTTTCGATTTTGTCGGAGAGTCGTTGACGGTCACCTGGCCGTTCATCATTCCCATTCCCATAAGCAGAAAATCTCCTCCGGAATCATCAAGGGTTGTCGTACGAGTGAAGCAGAAACTGATCGAGCGCGCGGACGCGCTCGATCCGACAATTCGACAATGAATGCAATCAGTGCGTCGTCGGGTTTACACCAACGATGTCCTCATCCTCTTCGATTGAGAGGCTCTCGATGCTGCGCTTAAGAGCCGCACGCGGATTATCGGCTGATTCCCAAGCGCGCCACATGCGATCGCCGGATTGAAGGACGATCAAGCAGCTCACTTCTCCAAGAGAATCTTCGTCGAAGAAGGCGACTTCGTATTCCGTGTTATCCAGCATCTCGTTATCGTTGATCCAGTCTTTCATTTTCTCATCGACGAAACGATGAAAGCGCTGGCTCGGGATTCTTTCGTTAACAGTGACATGTCCATTCTGCTCAACCATAGTTCAGCCTCCATGTGCTATCAGCTTGAGGTTTTCAGGGACATATTGTCTTCAGAGCCCTATGAAGAAGTTGTTTAGAAAACTGGACGGCTGCGAGACTCGGTGGTACAGACTAAAACTTCTTTGCGGAGGAGTAAGAGGTTGTTTCGTCAGAAAAAACTTTCTGATTTCGAGCCTGTACTGAACATTGTCCTTAGGATGATGGCCAAAAACACTCGCTTCCGTTGTCGGCCCGGACTTCAACAAATTTTAAAAGAGAACCCTCGGCTCATCGTAGCGCTAAGCCACAGCACGCCCTTAAGCTGGCTTCCTTCAGCTGGTTTGCTCGCCCTCAATGCTTGCGCACGCGGCGGAGAAGAGCGCATTCCCTTAGGAGTGATGGATCACGCTTTTTTCCAAATTCCGCTCGTAAAATCCCTCGCTCAATTCTTCACGCAGTCCGAGCGTCCGGTGACGTTCCAAGATTTGTGCGTGCGCTTTCAATCGGCGGACCCCTTCGACCTTGTCCTGTTTCCGGAAGGATCGAACTGCTTTTTCGGATCTCCTTCCGAAATCCAAGATTTCCGCTCGCCGAAGTTCGTCGAACTTGCGGTTCGTACGAAGACACCCATCCTCATCGGCGCCCACCTAGGTTCAGAGGCTTGGGCCAAAGCTCTCCCGGTCAAAGAAGACGTGATGGATTATCTTACTCTCCTCCCAAATTTTGCCTATAACTTCGTCGAGAAGAGAATCCGAAAGACCGGGCATTTTGTTTTACCCGTCCTACCGAAGCCGATGGAGAAATTTGAGATGCTTTGCGAACTTTACCATCCAACGCTTAAGGCGGAGGAGCTGGTTGAAGACGCTTCCGCCCGTCGCGAGCAGCTTGAAGTGGAAGCGACCCGCATTCGCGAGCGCATGACCGAACTTCTCGACGAGCTCAAAGAAGAGTCCAAATCGGGTGAGGATGCTGAGCCCGGATCCCGACGTGAGACTCCGTCAGGTGAGCTTCGCGCCGTTGCGCACGAGAAGAAAACTTTCGAAGTGCGCTTAAACTCCTCTTATCCACAAACATAGTTTATACGACGCGGGCGATGTTGCTAAATCTAATCAACCCCTAAGCGCCTGATAATACATATAAAAATTCCTCTGGTGCCAGAATAGAGCTGGGGCTCTATGGCTCAGTCTTGCAATCTGTTCCAGTTCTGGAGTAGGGTGGCCTTCGAGGGCGCTTGTCTCTTTGAGTGAATGCTTTAAGCACCGTGGGTCAGCAGCGTTTTGGGTAAAGCTTGATTGATTTTGAGACAACCTCATTTTGTCGCAGCTCCGGTGAAGTGCCCTTATTCCCGATAGTCGGATTTCAGATATCAAGTGAACTCGTTCTCGCGAGCGAGTTTTGTTTTTAACGTTTGTTCAGGAGGCTCCATGACTCAATCAATGCTTAAAGGGTTTGAATTTATCGACTTCGAGCCCACAGCGAATGTCGCTGACAGCGCCAAGCAGAAGTTGAGCCGCATTTTCGGCGAGTCGCCCAGCGATTCTTCATCGCTGGCGTTCTTGAAGAAGACTTGTGACGGCTTTCAAGGTCGTCTGCATGTTCGCTCGGCCGTCGGTCATTTTGTTGCCGACGTGATGGGTGAAGACCCGATTCAGGTTCTCAATAGTCTTTCCCGGAAGGTTCGCTCGCAGCTCCGCCTTTGGAAGCGCCAGCGCGCTCTTGCGCTCGACGGATTCTAATCTTGCAGTGCCGCACCCGGAGCGACTTCGGTAACGGAGTCGCTCGTCGGGACGCGGACTTCCGTCGCTCTTTTTTCGAGCTCCTTCATCTCCCGGAGCAGATTTCCTCTCTCAAGCGTCAACTCCTCACCTTTTTTGAAGCGCTGGGGAAACCAAGCTAAAAACTCTCGCTCCGAACTCCGACAGTAAGCCTGTCGCGTCTTACCCTTTTCAATCAGCATGTCGCCGACCAGGCGTCCGTGCTCTCGTAGAACTGCCGGTGGTGGCGCTCGTCTGGCGAGAAGGTAGGAGAACGTCAGCGTCCGGTTTTTCATCGGGAGATGTTTTTCCATCTCCAGGAACCATTGCGGTGCTGCCCAGTGAATTCGGTCGTGGCACCAATCTTTGGCTGAGCCGACGAGGAGCGGGCAAGCGCCTTCATGGGTGCAAGGTGCCCATAGCCGGTAGCCTTTGCTCATTAAATCTTCGCGTGCGGCCATCAGCTTTCGGCCATCCTCTTGCGTACTTGGCTCCACGATCGCTAGGGCTTCGGCCTCGAAGAACCACTCAGGCCAAGCCGCCAATTCCGTGAGCGCGTAAGAGCTTGTGATGAGAAGTTTTGATGTAAATTCCCGCTGTTTAGGAAGTTCGAGCGGACGACCGGCTGCGCGATTGGATTCCAATTTCTCGTATTTCAAGGGCGATTGAGGGAGGCGAAGGTTTTGGCCTAACGTCATCGCCTCACTTGAGACGTCGAGTGCAAAAAAACGCAGAGCTTTGAGATCTTGGTTTTCCCTGGCGAGACGATCGGCGAAGGCAAAGAGTGCGCTGGCCGTACCGCTGCCGAAGTCGAGCACGTTCTCAAGGCCTTCCAAAAATCCAGTGCGCTTAGCTTCAAGCGCGACGGATGCGTTTCGCGCGTAGTTTAAAGGAAAGTAGTAGGCCAGCGACGCGGCTTGGGCCCAAGACTCCGCCCATGGTGTCGCGGCGAGTGGATTTTGGGTGTAGTGGTCCGAGAGACGTAGAACCGCATCTGCAAGCCTTCGCGGCTCATCTAAGCCGTAGCCCAAGTTTGAGAGAGCTAGCTTTAGACCTGGCTCGTACTCCGAAGGAAGTCCCCACACCCGCTGATTTGGACGATGATTCTGCATGGCGAGGAGACTACCCGAAACTTTCGTCATCTTCCAACGAGCAAGCGACTTGCTCATTTAGAATTTGCAGCGTTACATAAGGATTCAAGCTTTTCCTACTGAACGCGGCTTAAGGAGAATCCATTTATGGCGACAAAAAAGAAGCTCGCAACGAAAAAAGCAGCGGTGAAAAAAACATCGGTTAAGACGACGTCGAAAAGCGCTCCGCCCAGGGCCGCCAAAGCGGCCAAACCGCAGATTGTCTACAATCTAAAGGTTGGTGACGCAGCTCCGCGTTTCTCCGTTGCGTCTACGAACGGCGAAAAAATCTCGCTTAAAGACTTCGCAGGCAAGAAGCTGGTTTTGTACTTCTACCCAAAGGACAACACTCCTGGTTGCACGCTCGAAGGCCATGACTTCCGAAAGTTGCACACGGCATTTAAGAAAGCCGGAGCCGAGATCATTGGTGTTTCGCGTGACTCCATCAAGTCACATACAAGCTTTAAGGAAAAATGCGGCTTTCCCTTCGAGCTTTTGTCGGATGAGGACGGAAGTCTCTGCAAAGGCTTTGACGTCATTCAAATGAAGTCGCTCTACGGAAGAAAGTTTGAAGGAATTGAACGTTCGACATTTGTGATCGACTCGCGCGGGAAAGTGGCGCGCGAATGGCGCAAGGTGAAAGTCGATGGTCATGCGCAGGCCGTGTTAGAGTTCGTTCAGTCGATGGACTAATGCCAAGACGACCGGCCAAGGAGGCTGAGCTGATGAATTCTCCCATCGGGAAAATAATGATGGTTCTTGGAGCCGTGATCTTCTTGGTTGGACTTGCGATTCTCTTTGCCGATCGCCTGCCTTTTCTCAAGTCTCTAGGACGGTTGCCCGGAGACTTCAGTTGGAAAGGTGATAACTGGCAAGTGCATATGCCGCTGGCTACGAGTGTGCTTCTCAGCATCATCTTAACTGGCGCTCTGTGGCTAGTTTCACGTCTGAGCGGGAAGGGTTGAGAAGTGAATTCAAAGTCGACGGAGTTCCTTGATATCTCGCCGGTCATCTCTTCGCGAATCGGTGTGTTCCCGGGCGACGTCAAGTTCGAGCGCGCGGTCTCGCTCGATTTTAAAAAAGGGGATCATCTTCTTTTAAGCTCGATTCAAACTTCCCTCCACTTAGGTGCGCACGCAGATGGTCCCATCCATTACGCGGCGGATGGCAGAGGCATCGGGGAGCGCCCGCTTGATCTTTATATGGGAAAAACCCTCGTTGTTCACGCGGAGGCAAAACGAGGCGAGCGTGTGGGACTAAAACATTTGTCGGCGCGCTGGCAAAACGCTTCGTGGCCCGCCAAACGAGTTTTAGTTAGAACGGGAAGCTTCCCGAATCCCGATCGATGGAACTCTGATTTCTGCTCTCTTGAGCCTGAATTAATTGAGTTTTGGGCGAGAGCAGGCGTAAGGCTCATCGGAATTGATACTCCCTCAATCGATCCCGAAACCGCGAAAGACCTGAGAAGCCATCACATGGTTGCCAAATATGATCTCGCGATTTTAGAGGGGCTCGTTTTAGATGAGGTCCAGGAAGGTCTATATACCCTTGTGGCGCTGCCACTGCGAATCGAAAACGCCGATGCGGCTCCCGTGCGCGCGGTGCTTTTTAAGAACCCCGACCTTCTAGCCTTTTGAGGCTTAAGTCTCAAAAGCGGGCGCGCGACGAAATCCAGGACGTTTTGGTCGTTGCCTCGGATTGAGATTTCGCGAGAACATTTCGTAAAACGGCGTTCATTTCGCGCGTTTGCTCTCAACGAGTTCGCCGGGGTTCCGATGAGTTCTAGAGTCGCGAACGAGTCTTCAAAGGGGAGCTTCCAGCCATGTTAGACCTGAACTTCATCAACCCGTTCATCTTAGGCGCCGTCGATGCATTGAAAGTCCAGGGCGGCCTGACGGTCGAAGGCGGAAAGCCCTTCCTCAAAGGCAAAGAGCCTATGCCACCGATTTCGATCGCGGCACAGCTAGGCCTGACATCTGTGCAATTCAAAGGCGCCATCAGCTTGTGCTTTGAAGAGAAGGTCTTCCTGAAGATGCTCTCAAACATGCTGGGTGAAGAAATCAAAGAGATCACGGTCGAAAACCAGGACGGAGCTTCCGAGCTTTTGAACATGGTCTACGGTTTTGCAAAGACGGCCTTGAATCCGAAAGGCTACACGTTTGATCGCGCGATTCCGACGGTCGTGCGCGGAAAAGAACTCTCAACATCGCACGGGCGCTTGCCAACACTCGTAATCCCGCTCCGCTCGGACATCGGTTTCGTCTTCATTGAAATCACCGTTCATCAGGCGTAATCAGCGATCGTGAGCAAGAAAAAAGCCCGTGCCTAGAGCCGCGGGCTTTTTTATTTTTAAGCTCCTGCTGAGTAGTAAAATCCAAGTTTTTCTCGGACTTTCGCGGGAAGCGCGGGTAAACGCGAACGCGGAATCAAGAACGTCGCAAGATTAAAGAGATCGCTAAAGATGCGGTGTTTATCCGTGGCGTTCTTTAAATACTGAGCACCTGAGGAACCACCGGTCCCGATCTTTCTACCGATCATTCTGTGCGCCATGAGGGAGTGACGGTAGCGCCAAGTTGTCATGAGTTCATCGATATCTTGAAGGGCCGTGAGCAGCTGAAACGGAAGATTGAACACCGGTTGGTCACGGTAGAGCTGAATCAAAAGACTTGCGTGCAGCGCAGGATACGAGAGTCTGAACTGTCCGGCTTGGCGAAGTTCTTCGTACTTCGATTCGTCAAAAAGAGCTCGGAACGTTTCGTTTGTTGCCTCGATCTCTTTTAGATTTCTTTCCTTCTCGTCCGCTTTCAGAACCGGATGATTGCGGACGGTCTGGCGATCTTCCTCGAAGATTTGCGCGATCGTATTCTGGTAAACCTGCCAGAAATCAAATTCAGCCGTGCGCAAGAACGGAGTCCGGGCAAGCCACCGATCAACTAAGTCGAAAAGGGAGGCCTGCTTTTCGCTAGCGATCAACTTCTCCTGTTCTGTTTGTGTAACGTAAGAGTGATACGGAGCTGAATTGTAGGTGAGGCGCGTCTCTGAGCGTAAACCTAATTTGTTTTCAATCATGCGATTTTGCATGCTTTGAAATCCGCTCGCCGGGTAAAGGAAGTCGCGGAAATCTAGGAAATCCAGCGATGTCATCGTCTCCAGAACCGAAACTTGCTGGACAAGAAGTTTTTGAATCTCGGTGATCCGCTGAAGTCGCGAGACGGCTTTAGCCATGTCAACCTCGTCGATCTTCGGTTGATCAAAAACCGACAGCACCGAATCGAGCTCGGTCAGGATCTGCTTGAACCAGAGTTCATACGTCTGGTGCGTGATGATAAAGAGCATTTCGTCGTGCGCAGGCGAGCCGAACTCATCGCTTCGCTTATTTTGTAAACTTAGGAGTTCCTCGGTTTTTAAATACGCCGAATAACCGATCGGTGGATACGGTTTGCCCATGAGAAACCCTCCTGAAAAGAAGTGTCGAGATTGAGTTGCCACGAACCTTTTCACAAGCGATTTAAGAAGGCAAGGTGAGGGGAAGGGAGTTAGCCGTGAAATCCTATCGTGAAGAGCTTTGGATGTACGTGGATGCGCGCATGGGCTTTGAGAACATCACGCCCGAGGTTGAGCGAGCCCTTGCGAAATCCGGCATCGAAGAGGGCCTTTGTCTCGTTAACGCCATGCATATCACCGCAAGCGTGTTCATTAACGACGATGAGCGCGGCCTACATCAAGACTACGCTCAATGGCTCGAAAGGCTTGCGCCTCATGAGCCGACATCCTTCTATCAGCACAATAAAACAGGTGAAGATAATGGAGATGCTCATTTAAAACGCCAAGTCATGGGCCGCGAAGTCGTCGTGGCCGTGACCGAAGGAAAACTCGATCTAGGGCCCTGGGAGCAGCTTTTTTACGGCGAATTTGACGGCCGCAGAAAAAAGCGAGTTTTGATCAAGATCATCGGTGCGTGATCATACAAATGAGCCATCACTATGAAGCGGTCCCAATTCTTCGACCGCTTGAACAAAACCGCGAACATCGCTCTCCGTCGTATCCCAAGTCGTCATGAGGCGGCATTCGAAGGTTGTTTCGTTCCAAACATAAAAGAACGCGCGTTCTTTAAGGCGTGCGACCATCTTTCTCGGAAAACGTGCGAAGACCGCGTTGGCCTGAACAGCTTGAGTGATTTTCGCGTACTTTGATTGGCTTAAACCTTCGGCGAGAAGTCTCGCCATCCGGTTTGCGTGTGTTGCATTCTCAAGCCAAAGAGCGGTTCCGAGAAATTCATGAAACTGAGCAGCTAAAAACCGCGTCTTTGAAGGAAGCTGCATCATTTGCTTGCGGCGATATTTGAAATCTTCCGAGAGCCCTGCACGTAAAAACACGACGGCTTCGCCGAAGAGAAGCCCGTTCTTTGTGCCGCCAAGGCTCATGACATCGACTCCGCAATCGGTCGTGATCTCACGAAGTGAGCATCCAAGGGAGGCTGCTGCATTCACGAGCCGCGAACCATCGAGATGAAGCAGGAGTCTTTCTTTTCGGCAGAACTCACTGATGGCACGGATCTCATCTATCGAATAAATCGTGCCTAACTCCGTTGATTGCGTGATTGAAACCGCACGAACTTGGGACGCATGCTGATCGCCCCGACGAACGAGACGCGAGCGCAGGAGATCGGGTGTTACTTTGGCATCCGCCGACGGAAGCCCAATGATCTTGGCTCCTAAGTTCTTCTCCGGGGCTCCGCACTCGTCATTGATGAGATGCGAATGTTCGCTCGCTAAAACCGCGTGAAAAGGTTCAACAAGAGCGCTTAGCGCCAAAACATTTGCGGCCGTGCCGTTGAAAACGAAGAACGTCTCGGCCTCCGCACCGAAGATTTTGCGCATGAGCTGATTTGCTTCTTCCGTGATCGGATCCGTTCCGTAGCTCGGCATGTGCTCAACGTTCGCACGCTCAATAGCTTTCAGGATTCTCGGGTGCACGCCGGAATGATTGTCGGAACCAAAGCCTCTCATATCGAATCCTTCATCCAAAGGGGGCTTACGAAATCACTCGATGAATAATTTGGGCCGCTAGCTTTGAGGTGCGATGGTCTTGATCCAAAGGTGGTGAGACCTCGTAGATGCCGAGCGCTTTCACATCAAGGCGCGAGCGTAAAATGGAAAGAAGCGGAAAGAAATCTTGCGGCGTGAAACCTGTCGCCCAGCTCTGGCTGCAGCCGGGCGCAACCGCGCTCGAGAAGCCGTCGATGTCGATAGAGAGGAAAACGGGTCGACGGCGTAAAACCCAATCACCAAGGGTGCGGAGAACCATGGTGGCAAATGTTTCGCCGGAAGCTTCAACTTCTTCCTGCGTGAGGATCCGTGCGCCTTTTGATTTCGCCCATTCAAAATGCGAGCGACTATTGCAATGAGCTTGGATTCCGATCTCAGCGAAATCGAGCTCCGCTGATTTCTCAAGCATCCGATAAAAAGGAGTGCCGCTAGAAATGCCGCGCTCGGTATCGCGAACATCCAAGTGAGCGTCGAAATTCAGGATCAACGGCCTTTGCTTCTGCGTGCGGCACCAGTCGATGAAAGCCGACGCATCGGGAAATCCGTAATCATGCCCGCCACCAATCGAAAGCCAAGTTACACCAGAGGAAAGAGTGGCCAGCGCAAAGCCTGCGGCGGCCTCATGGCGCGATCTCAGCTCCGTGCTTGATGTGAGGTTTCCTAAATCCCAAATGTTGAGATCCGGAGGCCCTGCCTTGAGCACCGACGGGGTCATTTTATAAAGCGGGCGGCGAACTTCGTCGGGTGCTTGATGGGCACCAAGGCGTCCTCCGTTGGTGCGAATACCTTCATCATCGGGATAGCCGGCGAGAACATAGTGACGCGTCGTTTTTGCCGACGTCTGGACGATTTCTTTCAACGTATCGGTGAGAGCATCAGCTGACTTCATTGCCGGAAGTGCTTTAGCGAGTTCGCCCAAACGCGGATCACGTGCATCGCTGCGTGAGAAGAATAGACTCGAGTCAACGGGTTCGAAGCTCATTGTGGATCTTCTCCGTCAAACGCGATCTCTGCCTTAAGGTGCGGTTTGAGTTTGCGGTGAAAACCCAAGATCTCTTTTTTTACTTTGGATCTCCAATCTGGTTTTTCTTTGAGCTTCTCGACTAAGGAAAAACAAAGAGCGCGTGCGCCTTCGACGTCAAAAAGTGAGATCATCTCTTGCGCTGGGCCGTCTTCTCCCTGGTTGTGGTAGTTCAGGAGAGGAACGCTAATGGCCGCAACTTGAAAGCCAAAAATCGTGAGGGGAGTGCCTTCGCAGACCCCGCCGCTCATGAGGCGACGCTGAAATCGAAATGGATTTTCGGATTTCTCGGTCGATGCCGCAAGTTCTTTGGCGAAGGTCCAAAGAAGCGCAGAGAATTCCGCGTCGAACAGACACCAGGCATCGCCGATGCGCAGAACGGGACCGCGACCCATTTCGGCCTCTGGCAGGGCCTTTGAGGCTTCAAGCGATAAGAACCAAGTGTTTTCCGTGAACAGCTTGCGAGCGAGAAGGTCTGTGCAGCCGATAAAACCAACTTCTTCGGCGCGCGTGAAGACCGCTAACAGCCTTCGCGGATTTTTCTCTCGGGTAAAACGCCGGCGACTCGCATGAGATGGCGGTAGCTTTTCTTCTTTACGAAGTGCTTGCTCCTGATCGATCAACGCTCCAAGCGCGATCACGCAGCCTGCAAGATCGTCAGCAGCCCTGGTCCGAATGACGTCATCGGCAAGTTGAAAGCCTTCTAAGTCGAATGCGCCAAAGCTTGCCTCCGAAAAGCCTTTTAATTCGCGCTCAAACTCCACCAGAAACGGAATGCCTTCTTCGTCCCGATTGAGCGGAGTTTCGAACTTGGTGATCGTTCCTTGAGCGCTCAGTTCTCGATTGAGCGGATCGAAGACGCGCACGCGTGCGCCCTCCATCTGGCGATAAGGAGCGCCGCCGAACCAGAAGCAGCGATGTTGGCGTCCCTTGATTTTTGGACCAAGGTGAAAGCCTGGATGATCCATATGCGCCATCATGGCGACACGAAACTCAGAGTTGAGTTCTTTAGGGGAGCTTACGCCAGCGATCAAATTTCCGATTTTATCGGAAAAGTGAGGGATTTGATTTTCATCGAGAATGCGACGGATCTCCGCTCGAACCCAGCCTTCGCGAAAAGGCGCAGTAGGCTGTGATAAAACGCGCTCAAGAAGAGCCGATGTCGCCGTCAACGATTCACCTGTCGATGTTGTCGACCCCGACATTTTCGTCGTGACTAGCGAGCGTGCGCGCTTTGAGGTGCGGGTTGTGACTTCGGTAGATGATGGCACGGAGCAGGCCTCCCCTTGTGATGCGACCAAGCGGAGCGATGAAATACTTCACGATCGTATCAGCCGTTTTGCCAAAGAGCCTGGCAAAGCGCGTGCGCTCTCGCTTTCAGCTAAGCTAGCCTACTTCAACGAGAAAGTCCTGCAAAACCAGCTTGCGCCGATCCTCTTGGCAGCTAAAAATCCCAGCCGTTTACTGTAGGTTGATCGGTGAAAGCGAAATATTCTCGGTGACGAGACCTGAATTATTTTTGAACTGCGTAACCGTTAGGTTGAGCTTGTTTTTTTGGAGTTCAAGGAACGCCAATTTCACTTCGCTGTCATCGGTGATGAAGATTGAAAATCCGTCGCCTTCGGCCGGAGTCACAACGTAGGAAAGTGAATGGGTTTGCGAGAACGAGATGCCGCCTTCAGCTTTGTAAGTCGGGATGTAAAGGTTGAGCTGGTTGAAATCCTTGAACTCAAAAATTTCGTAGCGATCGCTCTTCCATGTGCCGAGGAGCTGCTGGATGCCGAGCGAGTCGATGGATTCCAAGTGAACTTTCTTAGTTTCCGAAAGCACCGAGCCTTGAGCCGTGATTAGATCGCCCGTTTTCAAGCGTCTAAGATCCGCGAGGAGCGAAGTTCGCGCCTCGATCACGAGAATGTCGGTCGTATTCGAGAGGACGAACTCTAAGGGTTTCTCGCCGCCGTTGTTGCGAAGAGTGCCGACAAGAGTTTCTGCAGAAGCTGTATTTGCGTATGCAACGCCGATCACGATAGTGATGGCGGCGCACAAAGTCCTGAGAAACGATGAGAAAAACGAGTTTTCCATAGGGCGCAAGGTATAAGAGGTTGGGGTAGTCAGGTCAAAATGAAAAAGGAGCTTTTGCCCTTTTTGTTGCTCAAGCTTGCGGCAGAATCGCCAAACGCAGAGCATCACTGGGACGAACTTTCTTTTCGTGGGTGAAACGGACGCTCATCGATACAAAAGATCTGCACTTGAGCGCGTATCGTGACCTAAAAGAGACACACGAGGAAGCGATGTTGGCAAACTCATTTTCGTGAGAGAATCTTGTTCGTCGAGAAGCAACAAAGACGGGACATCATCATGGGACATATTCAAGTTGCTCGCCTGATTCCAGCTTCACCAATCGAGGTCTTTCGCTACATCACCGATCTGGATGAATCGGCCGAAAGCGTGAGTGCTTTCTTGAATCTGGAGTTTCCAAAAGAGCTTCGACTACGAGAAGGAATGGAATTCGAAGCCCACGTCTCACGCTTTAAATTCCGTGTGCACTTCGTTGGTCGCGTGGAAGAGTATCGACCTCACCAGCGATTTACATATCGGCAAGTAAGCGGATTTTTCCGCGCCTGGTCTCATACGCAGACGCTACGCGCGCATGATGCAAACACGACCTTGCTCACGGATTTCGTAGATTTCAAACTCCCTCTCGGGATCTTCGGCTCGATTGCAGATGATCTTATCGTGAGCCGCGATCTCGGTCGAATTTTGAATGAGCGCTTGATGAAAGTGGAAGAGTACTTCCTCTCGCACCGAGATTTGAGTCTATGATTTCCGACTTGCGTCGACCGACGCCCGTGCTCGAGCCCAATCGTTGGGTCGATGCGTCTGCCGCTCGGCTGGCTTCTGAAATTCATCTCTCCTTGGACTTTGTCGTTTCAATCGGCGGGCCCGGCAGAGAAGTGATTGAACGGATCCTTGAAACCTCGACGGCAACTCAACATCGGGCGAAAATTGTTTGGTACGTTGATCCCATTCTTCTCAGGATGGACCGCGTAGAAAGCGAGATCGGCCGCATGGCCGCGCGCCACTGGATTGAGAAAACGCCGAAGCCACTCTGTTTCGTGGTCTCATCGGCTGAGCGCGAATTGGCCTCCAGTCTCTTTAAATCTTTTAACTTGAGTGAACCGATCGAAATTCGACTCGACGAGAAAAGAATTCCATTCACAGACGAGAAGAGCGTTACCGACTACGTCAGGTTCTTTCGCGAGGCGTTTCCGCGCGCATCTTCTTTAATGTTCGATCCCGAACTGCGCGAGTCCTTGAGTGCTTACGCGCGCGAGCTCCCCGATGCTTTTGATACTGCATTTGAAGGCTTAAGATTTTTTGCAGGATTTTTGCGAAGGCAGAAAAAACGGGAAGTCGCCGAAGCTTTTGCCTTCGACTGGGCTTACTTGAGAGCGCTCTTTTCACCGCAAGACGAAAAGCTTGAGAGGGAAAGACTGTCTCTCAAAAGCGTCATCGCAAACCCAACGCTACAGCTCGTGCAGTTTGAGGAAGAGGGAAGACCCCGAGTTCAAGGCTGGTTTCGGACCAAAGGCATTGTTCACGAAGCGAGTCTTGACGTTTTTGCGGCAGCCCTTCTCGATCAAGTGCACGAAAATCCTCGATCGTCGAAAGACGACATCCTTCGCGAGGCCTTGCGAGAAACTCATCTCGAGGAAGGTGAGCTTCATAAGGCTTTCGCGCGTCTTTGTTCTCAAGATCTGCTTCTGATCGGCGATTAACGGGAGCGAAATTTATTTCGCTGAAAGTTGGTCCCGCGTCCAGCGCGCAAGCTCAAGCAGTTTCTTGTTTGAAGCTTCGTTTTCATTCTCGCGTTCGATGAGTTTTTCAACTTCACCTAGACATTCGATTATTCCAAGATTCGCGCAAACGATCAGCGCGTTACGCTTTAAACCAAAGCCACCCGCGCGTAGTAAGGGTGTTCCGCGAAATGCTTTTTCTAACCCCCGGTGACTTGAACTCAGAATCCAACTGAGATCGCGAATAAGCGCTTGGCGGTCTGAATTGGGCTCCGGATGAAGCGCTTGAAGACGTTCGCGGGAGTAAACTTTTTGATTCCAAGGGCAGACGGTTTGGCAGAGATCGCAGCCAAAAAACCAGCCGCCGATCTTCTCGCGCAAATGAACGTCCGGAACTTCGCGCGACTCAATCGTTAGGTACGAGATGCACTTTCTTGCATCTAGTTCACGAGGATTCACGAGAGCGCCGGTCGGACAAATCTCAAGGCAACGCGTGCAGCTGCCGCAGTGATCGCGAGTTTGAAGTTGTGCCGTTTCGAAGGCGAGCGTCGTGTAGATTTCGCCGATGAGAAAGAGGCTTCCACGATCTCTAGAGAGCAAGCAGGTGTTCTTGCCTATCCAGCCCAATCCCGCACGGGCGGCTAGATCTCGCTCGAGCACGGGTGATGAGTCGGCGAAGCAGACAAACTCTTCTCCGGGAAATTGGGCTTTTAGAGATCGAATGACGCGCTCCAAGCCTTCTTTCAAAAAATGATGGTAGTCGCGGCCTCGAGCGTAGCTCGCGATCCAGAGTTGGTCCGCGACGGGCCACGCTGGTGCCGGTGCCGGGTGTGGAACATAATTCTGAGTGACGACGATCGCGCTCTGCGCTCGGGGAAGTAAACTCTCTGGGCTTCGTTTTTGCTCTAGATGACGCTCGAGATACTGCATCTCTCCCTGATACCCATTGGCGAGCCAAGCCTCATAGAGATGGATCGAAACGGGCGTGGTGAGGGCCGTAAAGCCGTGGTGCGGGAACCCCTCATGATTGAGAACGGTCGAGACTTTTGCAGTGAGCGTTTGCGGGGTGGGGTTGGCGCTAGACAAACTCTCAGGCCCTCATTAGCGTTTAGGGATGAAGGTCTTTGAAGAACACAGACAATGGAGTGCTGTCAAAGAGGTCTGCTCGCGGTTAAGGCAAATGGGCCACGCAGCACTTCTCGCTGGCGGGTGCGTCCGTGATCTTCTCATGGACCGGACCCCGAATGACTTTGACATCGCTTCCGATGCTAATCCCGATGAAGTCAGTGCCCTGTTTCCGAGTGCGCTCACGGTCGGAAAAGCATTCGGCGTAACGATTTTGCCTTTCGATGGCTTTCAGCTAGAGATCGCGACGTTCAGAGAAGACCTTGAATACAAAGATGGGCGAAGACCCGAAGGAGTTCGCTTCTCGACGCCCGAGCGAGACGCGCAAAGACGAGATTTTACCGTCAACGCGCTTTTCTACGATCTTGAAACTCAGCAAGTGATCGACTTTGTCGGCGGCCAAGACGACATCAAGAAACGTGTGATTCGCACCGTCGGCGACCCAGATCAACGATTTGAAGAAGATAAGCTGCGCATCCTGCGAGCGGTTCGCTTCGCGGCTCAGCTCGATTTCGAAATCGCCCCACGGACACTTGAAGTCGTGATCCGGCGGGCGAATGATGTAAACGTTGTGAGTCGCGAGCGGGTGCGCGATGAGCTTACGAAGCTTTTCAAATCGCAAGCTCTCGAATCAGGCTTGAGCCTTCTTTTGTATACGGGACTGTTGCGAGCCCTTTTTCCGGAGCTTGCCCGAGCCGTGTTCCTAGAGGAAACGCTTTGGCTCCGAAGGTTTGAAGTCGCTTCGGTGATTCTCTCGAGTTCTGATGCGAACACGGCCTCTATAACTCCGTTAGATTGGTCGGCCCTTTGGTTTTCGCTCTTCTTCTATCCGCTTTACCAAGAGGGAAAAGAGAAAGAATTGCGAACCCATTTTTCGCGCGATCTGAAACTCGAAAACAAGCTGATCGATAGCGTTCTCTTTGCACTTCGCAATCACCGAAAATTCCTGTCACCAAGTGGCGCGCGTGAAGGCGAACTCGTTCTTTTGCTCACGCATAACGATGCAAAGCTTGCGCTTCAATTAGCTGGTGTGGTTGAGCGCTGTGCCGAGACGCTAGGAAAGTTGAGTCGCGCACCGACAGAGCGCGAGAAGAAAATCGAAAAACTTTGGATCCAGCGGCTCGGACCGCAAAAACGAAAACCAAAACCGTTTCTCAGCGGTGACGATGCGAAAACGTGCGGCTTGATGCCGGGGCCAAAGCTAGGCGAGCTTTTGCAGGAGTCTTATCTGATGCAATTAGAGGGACGACTCGCAAATCGCGAAGAAGCCCTCACTTGGCTTAAAACTGCGGCGGTGACTTAGGGTTTCTGGGGAGAGCGATCGCCCGACTTTTGAGCGCGTTCTTTAGCACCGTGCTTACGCCAATCATATTCCGGATTGCCGCTGAGGCGCTCATTCCATTTTTGCCATTTCTCTTCGGGGAACTTATGGCGAACGTTGCCCTTTTCATCAAAGATGTCAGGGTCTTTACCGAACAAAAAATCTCCGATGGCTTTCATGATGCCCATTTCGACCTCAAGCGTAAGAGAAGAGTCTCCTTATCTATGACATTTTTCATCTAACGGGTGAAGGAAAAAATCCTTTAGCCGCACTTGATGTTGGCGCAGGAGTCGATCACGGCAAGACCAGTGTCTTCATCGAAAGACTGACCTTTTTTCATCCTGTGGAGTTGCTCACGACGTTCGAAACACTTCGTGGCCGCATCTTCGAAGGCGGCTGAAGGCGAACGACCTTTGCCGACGATCGTGCCGATGTCGTTCGTTGAGACTTTGCAAGTGCTCGCTTCCTTCGCTTGCGCGCTAACTGAAACGCCGAGGGTCAAGACCGAAAGGGCGGCGAGAAACATCAGATTTTTTGTCATTGCAACTGACTCCTGCGGTCGCACTTGCACCGCTATATACAGGAGTTTCATTGCAACGAGCTGGCCTCAATTCTCAAATCGAGAATGCAACATAACATCTTGATTTGACGAGTTTTTTAAAGACCGACGGAATCTAGCTTCTGGACCACGATGGCGGCGAAAACGTAACTCCGCTCTCCGGTTGCCTAAAGAATTGACACTAAAGGGATGGTGAATAAGATCACACTTTCCCATGCGCAAACCCCTCCGCTACGCCCCATTTTATGAACGTTGGTTAGGTCCGCCGCCGATTCTGGAAGACCGTCTGGGAGAAGCGCTCGACTGCGGCGACTGCGCAATGAAGGAGCGGTATCGAGCTGACTTGAAGTGCTGTACGTTTTTTCCCTTCCTGCCGAACTTTGTGATTGGTGCGATTTTTCACGAAGGTCATCCTGCAACGCTCAATAAACTTCGTTCGGCTCTCACGACGGCTAATGTTTCTCCTCTCGGTCTTCGGGCATCGGAGGGCTGGAAGGAGCTACGGAGCACCTTGGGTGTAGAAGCTTTTGGTCAGGCCACGGAGCTTCTTTGTCCCTTCTTTGATCGCTTAGAAAACAACTGCGGAATCTGGAAGTTTCGGCCAGGCGTCTGCGCGAACTATTTTTGTCGATCCTCGCTATCACCGCACAAATGGAAGAAGTCCGAAGAGAGCATTAACCTCGTTGAATGGACTCTTGCACACTGTGTTCTCTGGGAGCTTGGGCTTACGAAAGACGAAACGGATGTGGTTGCTGCGACGGGCGAATGGTTCGAATTCGGCGACGACAAAGAAGGTTTTTTTCGACGCTGCTACGAAAAAGGACTCAGTCTCAGTGACCGCGAGGTGGAAGAGCTTCTTGGGTTTGAAACCTAATTTGTGCTAGGGTCGCGCGCATGGCGGAATCAAACGGTACTCCTTTGTCCACAACCTCTAATGAAGTCGAAGCGCGCGGTCAGCGGCTTGTCGACGAGTTCTCACGTATGTCAGGCTGGGAGGAGCGTTATAAAAAGCTCATCGAGCGCGGCAAAAAGATGCCGGAGTTTCCGGCGGATCTGGTTGATGAGAAGTACAAAGTGAAGGGCTGCCAAAGCCAGGTCTGGCTTCACGCAACCCTTTCTCCAGATAAGCGCGTGTTGCTTCAGGCCGATAGTGACGCGATGATCGTAAAGGGATTGGCCGCCGTTCTCTTAGACGTTTATTCAAACGCGAAACCCGAAGACATTCTAAAAGCGTCGCCGCAATTTTTGAAAGACTTGGGCTTTGAGGGGCATCTTTCGCCTTCGCGCGCAAACGGTCTCTACGCCATGCTTAAACAAATTTTGTATTATGCTCAAGCTTACCAGGCTCTCATCCAACTGGGTCGGGCTTAGAGAAGAAAGCGACCGGCTGCATTGGCTGAGGCCGCCTTCTCTCGAATCTCGAGTGGGGAACGACAGAACTAGCTAACACCTAGAGATCTACGGTCGCGTGAATTCGGTGGGTGTCGTCGTTATCATCCAGAATTTGGATGAATTCGAAGACTTCTTTCTTCTCGGCTTCACCAATTTCCGCCAGGTTCTTAGCCTTGTAGCTGAGCTCGGCGGAAGTGATTTTCCATCCGCGGCCCGAAAGTGCGGTCTCGATCGATTTCAAGTCGGTAGGTTCACCGTAGAAACGATAATTCGCTTCGCCGACTTTCTCCACTTCGTTGGCGCCTGCTTCGATAGCGTCTTCTTCGGCATCTTTGAGATTGGGATTTGATCCCTCAACCATCGCTACGCGATCAAACATCCACGCAACGGAACCGACCTCGCCGATGCGGCCGCCATTTTTATTGAAGATGTTTTTAATTTCGCTAGCCGTGCGGTTGCGGTTATCCGTCTGGCATTCGACGATAATCGCAACTTGATGGGGGCCGTATCCTTCGTAGCTGATCTCCTCGATCTGCGCTGCTCCGGCATCGAGTCCCGCGCCTTTTTTGATCGCGCGCTCAATCGTGTCTTTCGGAACGGACTCCTCGCGAGCAGCGTCGATGGCGGCACGAAGGCGATTATTCGTTTCGGGATCAGGGCCTCCGAGTTTCGCGGCGACTTGGATTTCGCGCGCGAGCTTGGTGATTTTGGCTCCTTTTTTAGCGGCATTTGCCGCCATCATCGGGTTCTTCCAACTTTTTCCCATGGTCCTTCGCTCGTGCTGAGGGTTGATGTTGCGCTCGGCAGGTCTTGGCTTGATTTGTCACAAAAGCCGAGCTTTTCAACGTAGTTGTCTGGCCGTCTTGATGTCCAGATTTTTTCTGTTTGCGCAAAGCTGCCGCAGAATGGCACGACAGAGGAGATGATCATCAACAAGGCTCATGAGACCAAAATGCCCTATTCCTCTACTGAATCGATCGATTGGTTTGCGATCCAGGATATCGGTGAAAAGCTCAGACACTTGCCTCATGCTTTAACGGAGGGCCTGAATCGGACGCAAGTGACGCGGGACTTTGTGCTCGGGCGGGATGTCAGAGTTGTTCCGACGGCGGCACTTCCGGCAAAGCCGGGCCTGGCGAGCCGCGAAGGTCAGGCGCGCCTGCTACATGATCTTGCGAGCATTGAACTTCAGGCGATGGAGCTTGCCGTACGGACGTTGAATGAGTTTCCGGAGGCGCCGCGAGATTTTCGTCAAGAACTCGCCGAAATTGCGGCCAGCGAAGGCGAGCATCTCAAGCTCTGCTTAAGGGCGCTCGATTCTCTCGGATTTCGCTGGGGCCATTGGGATGTTCACTTGGGCCTTTGGAACACGGTTGGACGAGAAGACACGCTGCTCGACCGCATTCTGATCGTGCACCGCTATCTCGAGGGCTCAGGCCTTGATGCGGGTGATTCTATTCTGCGGCGGCTTACGGGAGTCGGAGACAAAGCGGTAGGCGAAGCCGTGAAGGTGATCGTCACCGAAGAAGTGGGTCACGTTCTTTTCGGCAGCGTCTGGTTTCGGCGCGTGGCGGAAGCTGAGAGATTGGATCCAGAAAAAGAGTTTCGGGAGCGCATCGGCGCCATCTGCCGTCTGGCGCCGAGACGCGAGCGGTTGGCGCGCGAAGCAAGACGCCTGGCAGGGTTCACCGAAACAGAGATGGATGAATTAGAGCGTCATTTCCCACCTCTGAAAGCTCGGGGAGAGAAGCGACCGTAACCAGTCTCGATACGGAGGAGAAGAAACAAGCGTCTTCGGCTGTCGGAGCGAATCAGAACATTTCATCAGGCCGTAAAAAACGCCATTTTCCTTCGGGCAGTTTGCCTAATTTCACTCGTCCAATGCGTACGCGCTTTAAGCCTGCGACTTGCAGACCGACCGCCTCGCACATCCGGCGGATCTGGCGTTTCTTCCCTTCGGTCAGGATGAACTTGAGTTGATCCTCATTCTGCCAAGTCACCTGCGCGCGCTTAAGCGGCACGCCGTCGAGTTCTAATCCGAAATTCAAAAGTCTCAGTCCCTCTTTGGAGAGATTGCCGCGAACGCGGACGAGGTATTCTTTTTCGATCTCGGAATTTTCGCCGATTAGTTTTTTCGCGATTTGTCCGTTTTGCGTGAAAACAAGGAGACCTTGAGAGTCGATATCCAAACGCCCAGCGGGGGCTAAACCATCAAAGTGATAACGCTCTAGACGGCGGTTGGAGTCTTCGTCCTTTTCGTGGTTCTGGGGAGTGATCAAGCGGACGGCAGGCTCGTAATCTTTCTCAGGCTGGCCCGAAACGTAGCCAATCGGCTTATTCAGTAAGATCGTGACGAGACGATCGAGGTTGGATTTTGCTTGGGGTGCGAGTTCGATTTTCGCGTCAGAAGAAATTTTAGTCCCTAGCTGATCGACGATGATTCCGTCGACCTTCACCCATCCTTTGGCGATGAGTTCATCAGCTTCACGTCGGGAGCAAAGGCCACGTTCGGCCATGATTTTGGAGAGTCGCACCGGTTCTTTCATGTGGGTGCTTTTAACAAACTCTCCGCTTCAGGGCTAGTCTCGCTTCATGGGAGCGCGGCCGAAGGGTATTCGAAGTAGTTTTTTCTCGTCTCCTGAACCCCAATCTTCACGAGTCCGGGAAGGAAGGGACGAAGTCTTTGGTAAAACTCGAAAGCAACGGCTTCGCAAGCCGTGTTCGGGAAGTGAAGATTCAAATCCGCACCATCGTAGGGAGCTATGATCTCCCTTTGAAGGATGTGGTCAAGTTCATCCCGACTGATGACCCAGCCGCTCATCGGGTCCACGGAGCCCCGAACGGTCACAAGAACGTGATAGTCGTGACCGTGCCGGCCGTAGCAACGGCCGTAGAGATTGCGATTGGCTTCCGGAGTGAGGGCGGAGTTTTCTAGATGATGGATGGCCCGGATCACGATCTCTCGGGTGAGGGTCGTTTTCATGCCGTGACCTCCGCCCACAGATCGTCGGTTTCGTAGAGGCGCAATCGATCAAGTTTTAACGTGGGCCAAACTTTCAGGCGTGAGAGAACAGCCTCGTGAAGATAGAGCGCGATATTCTCGGTTGTCGGGATCTTTGCTTTGAATTCATCGATATCGAAGTTGAGATGTCGGTGATCAAGCAATGCCGCGACCTCTTTCAACATTGCATCGAGGTCGGCGAGATCTATAACCAATTTCGTGTGCGGATCGATCGGCCCTGAGACAAACACTTCGAGGATGTAGTTGTGTCCGTGGCCGTAAGGCGTATAGCAAAGCCCGAAAGTCTCTCGATTCTTTTCGGCCGTGAACTGTTTCTGGTTGTAGAAATGAGCGCTCGAGAAAAGCACGCGACGAGCAAGGGTCGCGCGGATTTCGTTGGTATCGTTCGCAGGCTGTTCTCGCATGAATTGATCTTCAGGCGAGAAAGATCCCCCCGTCAACGTTGAGAATGCTTCCCGTGATCCACTCCGAACCTGGACCTGCGAGCGACCACACGCCGTGGGCGATATCGCTCGGTTGGCCGATCCGGCCCAGAGGCTGGAGTCCGCCGAGAGAGGCGGCTTTTTCGTCTTCAGTTTGGCCGTGAAAGGCGTGAATGGGTGTGTCGACTATCCCTGGGCAGATGCAATTAGCGCGAACGTTTTGCCTTGCGCATTCGATGGCAAGCGTTTGCGTCCAATTGATCATCGCAGCTTTGAGAGCGGAGTAGGCGCTCGTTCCGTCGACGGGCTTTAATCCGAGAGTCGAAGAAACGTTTACGATCGAGCCTTGATGCTTTTCCAAAAGCGGCAGGAGTTCGCGAGTCATCCGCACGGCGCCGAGAAGATTCGTTTCGAACATGGCCTGCCAGAGCGTGTCGCCGGTTTGTTTGAACGCCCTTTTCTCGTAGATGCCGGCGTTATTTACGAGACAGCGAACTTGGTTAAATCGCGGCTCGGCCGCAATAAGATCGTAAGTTTCATGAACGCTCTCGGGCTTGGTGAGATCGCATTGTAGAACCAAAACATCTTCGGGCTGTCGCCGTTTCAAATTTTCGAGTGGGTCAAGGCGTCGACCGATGACGACGGCGCGCCAACCCTCTTTGAGAAATCTTTCTGCAATCGCAAGGCCGATGCCGGTTCCACCACCCGTGATTACGGCGCTTGGTTTTTCTTGGAAGTTTGGCATCGGTGATCCTCCGTATTTGGGGTCGGATGATGGTGGGCTGATAACGAATTTGGCCCCTCAAAAGAATTTTCTCCATCGGGAGGTCATCTTCGGAGGAGCCAAATCTTCAACTCAAATCAAAGACACGATACCGCGTCAGGCGGTCTCGATCGTTGATTAGAAGTCGTAACCGCGAACTGTTTTACGGCCGTTTTCTTGTGCGCGCTTAACGGCACCTTGAATCATCGCGTGAACTTTTTCGTTCAAGAATTCGATCGCGTCACCAGCTACGTTGCAGCCAGAAGAACGAATCGCGTCTTTCATTTTCGAACCGACGATAACGATTTCGTTTTTCTTATTGCCGCCTTTTGCGCCTTTTTTTGCTTTTGCCATGGAAATCCTCCGTTATGAGCAATGCATGTTGTCTGCGACTTCAGATTTCATAGGAGGGGAGTGGGTAAAGTCAAAGAAAAGGTCGGTTTGCTCAACGAAATAGCAAACCGCGCCTTAAGAGGCTTTGCGCATGCGCATGCCGTCGGCCGTGCGGAAGACCTGTGCTTCAACGAAGATCTTAAGGAGATCGAGATCAAGCTTTCCACGACGGGCTTCAAGCTGCAGGATCTCGAGCGCCCGCTCCGGCGACGCGGCCGGCTTGTAGGGGCGATCCATCGACGTCAGGGCGTCGTAGATATCCGAGATCGTCATCATCTTAGCCTGAATCGGAATATGTTCATTCGTAAGGCCACGCGGGTATCCGGAGCCGTCGCATTTTTCGTGATGCGCGTGCGCGATGTCGGGAACGCTCGCTAAATCTTCAGTCCACGCAATCTGGCGAAGGAATGAGTACGTGTGGCTGACGTGCGACTCAATCTCGCGACGCTCCTCTTCGCTCAAAGACCCTTTAGGCAGAGAGAGTTTGATGATCTCTTCTGGCGTCAAAAGTGTTTGATCGAGATCGCGAGAAGTCTTGTTGATCCAGCTCATCAGCGACGCGATATCAAAATCTTCTTCGACGATTTGCGGTTGGTTAGCTTTCACGATCGATAAGCGAACCTGTTGGAGTTGCTGGGCGAAAAGATCAATTTTTTTCGAAATGCCGAGCAGCCGATCTCGCGTGGGAGCTTGTTCGCCACGCTCGATCATTTGCGCAAGCTCTGTTGCCATATCTTTCCACGCGAGCATTTCTTGACGTGCTCGGGCGGAATCGAGGCGTAAGAGCACCGTCTCCATCTCGTGAGGGTAAAGCTTGAACTGTTTATTTAGAACCGATTCGCGAACGCCGATCTTGCCGAAATCGTGCAAAAGCGCCGCGTAGCGGAGCTCGCGGATCTGTTGTTCGGAGAACTCGGTGGTCTTGAGCGGACCTTCGGGACATTGGTGAACCGCGCGGGCGAATTCGACCGTGAGCACCGCCACGCGATCGCTATGACCGCTCGTTGTGGGGTCTCGCGCCTCAATGGCAGTGACGGATGCGCGTATAAAACTCTCGAAAAGATTTTCGATATCTTCAGTGAGGCGGGCGTTTTCAAGCGCAATCGCCGCTTGCGATGCGAAGACCTGCATGAGTTCTGCGTCTTCATCCGTAAACGTAATCACGTCGTTTGCAAAATCGAGTTTCGCTTTTTTGTTTTGGGCAGAGGGGCTGCCCGGACGAATTTTATTGAGGATCTGCAAAACACCGCGGACTTTTCCACCTGAACTCTGCATGGGAACGGAAAGCATCGAGATCGTGCGGTAATCGGTTTCTTGATCCGTCGCCGGGTTGAACTTATAGGGAACATCTGCGGGAATCTGGTAGCAGTCGTCAACGCGCACGATGCTCCCGTGAATCGCGACGAAGCCCGCGATGCTCGTATCGTCGAGCGTGAGAACTTTATCGTGCAGATGTTGTTTGAAGTTCCGGTTCGCGTTGCGGTGAAACCGAAGAACAGGAAAATACTTTTGCCCGGAATTTCCGATGGAATCGATGCGGATATTTTCCGTAAGTGAGATGCTCGCGGCATCTGCATCCGTCGTCTCGAGCGCTTTTTCCAAAATGAGATCGAGAATGCGACTGACTTCTTTTTCGCTCGAGAGAGCGATTCCGATATCGACAAGACTGCGGTAGCGGTCCATGCGCGATTGATTTTTTTTGATCTCAGGCGGTGCAACCGAAGGTTGCGTTTGCGCCTCGTTGATCGAGCCAACGGGCTTAGAAGCCTTTGATCCATTTGAGTTTTGATCCGAATCGCTCATGCTCTTAGTCTATCGACGTCTCCATCGGAAAGCTTGAAAAGCCGATTCGGATCAAGACAAAGGACCGCTGTTTTAAAAAGAGATTTACGGACGGAACTGTAAATTGGCTAGGTCGAGTTGATTCATTTCGTTGAGCTCCCAGCCCTTCCACCGGGGATTGGCCAAAAGCGCAAACGCCACTTCGCCTAAAGGGATCAGCATCGCACGATCGAGAAGCCACTGGATCGAATCTCCGCAGATCTTTTTATCCCTCGGTTTTTGCGCGAGTGTTGAAATGAGCCGCTCAAATTCCGGATCCGCAAGTTTGATGAAGTTCTCTGATCCGCCTTTGCCAAAAGTTTCCACGGCGGCAAGGCAGGTCGGTCTTTCAAGGCCGACGCCTTTGCGAAAAATCGCCGGAGGTGCGGAGCGCAGCGTTTGTAGGTAAACGCTTTGTTCCGTTTGCTCTAGGTCGATCGTAAGGCCGAGATTTTTCTTCCATTGCGCTTGAAACCATTCAGCCGCAAGCTTCACGTTGTCGCCACCGAGCTTTGAAAAGTAGAACTTATACCGTTTGGTGCGCGCCTCGGGAGAGACTTTCGCAAAATGCGTTTTCGCTTTCTTCAGATCGAATTCCACGCACCGCTTTTTGTCCAGGTGAGAGGATTTGAGCCCAGGGCATCCGGGGATTCCGCCGGCGAGCGCGTCGAGAAGCTTTTGAAGTTCTCGAAAGTCGGCTGAGTAGGAAAGGGCGTGACGAAGGTCGGCTTCGCTTTTGAGTTCATCTCCGAAGCCGATGTAATCAAAGCGGGCCATGAGTGCTAGGTGGAAGTCGTTTCGATCCTTAAATTGCGCAACAAAGGGAAGCGGTAGCCTCCGGAGGAAGCTCAAAGTTTTTTGATCGTAAAGCGTCAGCGCAGTTTGATCGTCGTCGATGAAGAGGACCTCGACGGGAGGGCGTTTCGCATGTCCTCTTTTGTAGAAGGGATTCGGCTCAAGGCGCAGTCGTCGACCTGAAACCCATTCTTTCACGACATAAGGTCCATTGAAGAGTGCGCCTTGAAGCGAGGGTTTTTCAGGAAAAGTTTCGGTCCTTACGGGAACAAGTACGCTCGCGGTCAGCTTGTAGAGAAAATCGGGATCCGGAAGATCAAACTCAATTACGATTTTCTCACGCGTCGGGGCGCTGATCCCCAGCTGCTCGGCAGGAACTTCGCCTGCATTCACTTTGATCGCGTTTCGCACGTTCTTTAAAAGTTCAACGCTCGGATTTTTTGATTTTGAGCTCACGAGTCGGCGAAAGGAGCGAATGTAATCTTGAGCCTCCACGCGGCTACCGTCGCTCCACAAGAAATCATTGGAAAGCTCACACGCCAGACGTGTGGGCGTCTCAAATCGACACGCTTTTGCGCCTTCGGGTTTGAGACCTTCGCGATTGGAGTAAGAGTACAGGCCCCTCATGACGTTGTTAAAGAAGTAGCTCGCGTCGGTAGATGTCAGCTTCGAGGGGTCTAATGAGTGCGGCTCGTTGGGGATGTGGTAACGAAAGACTTGAGGTGCTGTTTCTTTTTGAGACAGCGCCGGTTGAGAGCACATGAAAATTCCAATGAACAGAACGGCGCATCTTGCGGATATTGCTGAAGAGTTCCCAGTAGGGGAGGGGAGTGCGCCGGAAAATCTTGTGCCGATGCGTCTGGACTGAAGTCTTTGTCTCATTCTGTCGATATACTGTGAAAGGTCGAGACATTGGGTCTGGCGTCTTCGGACGTCTTCATGATTTGGATGCGGTCGTCTCATATGAAGCGATTCTCAAAAATCCTGAATTTAGTCGTGGTCGGACTGGTGGGCGTGTTTCTTACGCTCGGATTCCAGAACTGCGGCACGATGGAATCCGCCGACAATCCTCTCTATGACGATGAGGATATTAAGCCTTGTCTCGGCGTGAATTGCGAGGAAGATCTTCAATACGTGCGCATGGATATTTCGATGCAACTCTTCAGCGTCGAAAATCAAATTGCGGGCACGGGTTGTAATGCTTCCTCGTGTTTCGACGTCGCTGGGACTTGCGACACCGGTGGGTACCCGGGCTCGGTCTTTTACTATCAATGGATTCTCGACGGTGCGGCAGATGGTTCTACAACCCAGCAAGCCGTTCGAACGACGGTCGCCTGCGATGAGAATGGGCGCTTCCGAGTCCTGGTGAAGGTGCCGACCTCAAAGTACCGCTGGGATCGCCAGCATAAAGTGAAAGTTTACATGAAGGTCATCGACGAGAGCGGCAGGGAGATCGTCAACAGTGTTGGCGATTCGGAGCGAACGCTCGATGTTATGACTCGCACTTAATTTTTCTTCGCATCGAGGAGCGCGCGAATCTCTCGCGCTCTTGAAAAATCTTTCCAGACGATCACACGGTTAAGCGGCACTTGTCTTAAGTAAGACGGCTTTAGGCGCGCGTCGATGTCCGTAGCCTCAAGGGTGCGGTTCGTTGAGGCTTGGCGATAGCTTTGAACCAAGTCGAGGCTGGAATCCGTTTCAAGAAGGAAATCTAAAAGCCTCAAGGCCTCTGCTTCAAAGCGCGCGTTTTGGTGAAGCGCAAACGAAAGCGTCCAGAAGAGGCCGCCTTCCTGGGGAATTTGAAATTTAAAATGCGCTTCGCTCGGTGTGCCGAATGCGCTTTCTCCGTGGCTGATGATCAGAAAACTCGGCGGATTCGCACTGCGCAAAAGGCTTGTTGGGCTTAAGTAATCTTCAGCGAGCACGATGCTCTCAAGGAAAGTGTTCAAGCTCTTCTTTAGGTCTTTTCCTTCCCCAATGAGGCGCGCGAGTTCCATGGTCGAGTTAGGGAGACCCAACTTTGCCTTGCTATTGAGAGCGCTCTGGATCGTTTCCGGCGGTTGCGCGATTTTTCGCGTGTCGGTCAACAGACCGGAAATTCCCCAAAGAACGGGCACAACGGCTTCAAAACTTCGATCGACCGGGATCTCGCGGAAGTCAGGTGAAATCGACTGAAGATTCTTGAGCTTTGAGAGAGGAAGCGGCTGAAGTCTCGTGAGGCTCGCGGCTAAAGGGATCTGGTAGGAAAAAAGCGTAACTAAGTCAAAAGTCTGAGGAGTTGCGGATTCAAGTTTTTCCCAAAGAGCTTCGGGAGTCTCGGCTTCCGTGAGCACAACGCGAATCGAAGTTTCGCTCTCAAAGCGCTTCAGAAGTGTGGAACTCAAAAGCCCACGGTAGCTGAGAACATGAATTTCGGCGGTGGCATCAGAGGCTGCGCTCTTGAGCTCTTGATTGCGACGGATCCAAAGACCCCAAATCGTTCCAACGACGACGGCAATAGCAAGCGGCAGGATGACGGAAAGACGAAGGCCTCGCATAGAGGCCTTCAGTATAGGTCGTTCAGTTTTCAGAGGGCAAAGAGAGTTTCTAAAGCCCGTCGGTTATTCCCGATGGAGATTACCGGAGACCTTTCGGGTCGAAGCTCACCTGGATGCTTGCACCAGGTCCAGGCGTGTAACCATCACCTACGAACATGATGCTGTTATCAGACGAGTCGTAGATGAAGCCACCTTCTTGAACACCAGGTACTACTCGCGGGATTTCCTGACCGTTCACGATTACGCGGATCGTCTCAGGATTCGGCTCTCCATTGAGATAGAACTTGGAGCGGAGCTGGATGATCTTTGCGGAGATGTCGGCAAGTGTAGAGCCGAAATCACTACACAAAGAGCCTTTGACGCCTCCAGTTGCATTTGCCAACTCAATGTAACGTCGACCAATTTTTTGGGCGCCATTGCCGCCGGGATCGAGCTTAAGGCGACAAGCATCGTCGAGAATCGAGATAGCATTCACATTATATTTCGAGCTTCGTCCCGCTTTTAGGGCTTCCGTAGTCAAGCCCATCTTCTCATCAAGAAAATTAACGTACCGTTCAATTTTATGGAGAGCAGGATCGTTGTAATTTTCGTTTAGTGCGCCACCATCGTATGAAAAATCATCCTCATCGCTGACGATAATCACGGCAAGGAATGCGTCAGGGCGTAAGAAATTGCTGGGAATGAACTCTTTGTTGATTTCAGAGTTCAATGCCCACTCGAATGAAGAGAAAGCTCTTTCGTCTCCAGAGCCGTAAACACCCTGCATGATGTTCGTGATAAATGTCTGCTCCAGATTGGGCGTGCTAGGTTCAATGACGAAAACTCCCGAATGATTTTGTCCAGCACCATCGCGGAACTTTTCCCGGTTGTCCTTCGCGCCCACGTATGGAGCCACCCGGTACGCATCGCTACCGATGACCGCGATACGGAAATCATATCCTTTATCTTTGAACTTCGAGATAAAGCTCGAGAAGTTCTTCGCGACGTTCTCCTGCGAAGTCTGCATCGAGCCCGAGTTGTCGACAACCCAGAGGACGTCGATTTTACCGTTGATCTCGACGTCGTTCTGTTTGAACGAATTGCCGTCAGAGAGGAGCGAGAAGCTACCCGGCTGCTTGTTACAACCCGCCGTCGTCAGCGCCAGCGCACAGAGTCCGATACCGACAGAAGCTTGGACCCGCGACTGGAATTTCGAGAAGAGTTTTTGAGCAGACGTTTTCATAAAT
>SXGS01238289.1_pt1 | contig 40594 bp, 31 predicted proteins | sample 3174681 | NCBI WGS metagenome assembly SXGS01 (sample SAMN11356861, study PRJNA531348) | freshwater metagenome | isolation source: freshwater sample F1-80 | place: China: Fuxian Lake, Yuxi | collected 2017-12-25 | reverse complement strand
GGCGGCCACCTTGTCGGCGGCGGGCGCGGGCGGCGCGCTGGCGGCGACGGGCGCGGGCGCCGCGCTGACGGCGTCGCGCAGCGTCCTGTAGGGCAGCGCGGCCCTGTCAACGCTGAAGAAGGCGACGCCCGCGACGCCCTCGATGTCCATCAGCGTCGCCTCGACGTCGGCCTGGAGCGCCGCGCGATCGGCAGCAGGGCGCTCGTCGTGGTAGACGAGGGTCAGCAGGACCTGCCCGATCTGGACGGCCACGTCCTCGACCATGAGGGCGTCCAGCAGGGTGGCGCCGCTGGCGGGGTCCTTGAAGTCCTCCAGCTCGGAGATGACATCGCCTTTGATGTCCATATCGGATCGGGCCATGGTGGGCTCCAGGGTCAGGGGCGGACGGAGGGCGGATCGAAGGTGAAGCCGCCCTGGGTGGACGAATAGCCGATGGTGGTCTTGTCGATGAAGAGCCAGGAGCGGGGGTCGCAGACGAGCTTGACGCCGTCGAAGTCGAAGGAGCGGTCGCGGGGGTGGACCTCGTCGTCGATGTCGATGGAGTAGCTGTGATCTTCGGGGGATATGGCGACGCGGACGACGTGGCCGACGAGCTTGTGCTCTTTGATCAGGCCCTTGACGTGTGCGACGGCCTCAGGGGTCAGCGTGATTCGCATGGCGCTCTCCGGGGTGGTGGGGCGCCCGTCGACGGACCCGAGGTCCGGGGCGGCGCGCCCGAGGTCAGGAAGATGGTGACGGCAGGGGCGTCGTCAACCGCTCGACGACGAAGGGCAGGGCGCCCTAGCGCTCGCAGACGTCTCTGAGCCCGAAGCCGTCGATGGCCAGCGGCACGACGACCTCGCAGGAGAGGCCGTCGGCCTGGAGGATCTGGCTGCGCGCCCCCTCGTCAAAGCAGGCATTGGAGCATTGCTCGAAGGTGTCGAAGGCGACCTGCTCGCCGCATCGCTCGATGAACTCGTCGCACGTCGTGACGAACTCGCAGACCTCGAAGCAGCGATTGATTTCGGCGTCACCGCCGTTGTTGCCGCCGCCGCCGTCCACCTCGAAGCACGCCTCGGCGGAGCCGTTGGACAGCTCCTCGCAGTTGAGCGACAGCAGGCACTCGGCGCCATCTTCGAAGCCGCGCAGCTCCCGGACGCAGTTCTCGATGCAGGCGTCGCCGCCCTGGTCGAAGCCGCACTCAAGGAGGTGATCGCACAGCTCCTTGCAGATCTCCTCAAGGGGCAGAGGGACCGGCTCGGGCTGGACATCGGGCGGCGGGTTGGGGTCCGGGTCCGGCCGGAAGTCGGGCTCGGGCTCGTCGTCGGGCTGGAACTCAGGCTGGCCCTCGGGCTGACCCTCGGGCTCGGCGTCGCCGGGCAGCAGGCAGAGGCCGCGGTTGCAGATGAGGTCGATGTGACAGTCGTTGTCGGCCAGACAGCGCTCGCCCTCGGCGCCGAGCTTCGAATCAAGCTCGGCCGAGCAGCCGATCAGCATCGCGGGGATCAGGACAAGGAGCGGTCGTCGCATGGGCGCCTCGGCGGGTCAGGGGACGCAGGCGGTGGGTCCGAGGATCCCTGCGGCGGGTCGGCAGCTGTAGCCGCCTCGGCAGCCCGGGTCCTCGGCCTGCTTGTCGCAGCCCTTGAAGCAGGCCGTCAGCCCGCGCTCGACCTCGACGCACAGGCCGCCCTCGCCGCAAGCGCTGTCGTCGGCGCAGGTCAGCCCCGTGCAGTAGCCGCCCGTCCAGCCGGTCGGCTGGCCGTTCTCGTCGCGCGGCTGGATGCACTGGGTGATGAGCGTCCCGGCGTCGCAATCGACGTCGCTCGTGCAGGGATCGCCGACGTTGGTCGGCAGGACGTTGTGGGTCGGATCGCTCCAATTGGCCTCGGGGTAGCGCGCGATCTGGAGCACGGGCAGCAGGAGGTCGGAGTTGGTCGAGGCCGAGATGATCTTCATGTCCCGCTTGCGGACGATGAACTGCGTCGGGAAGGCCTGCACGAGGCGGTTGTTGCGCACCGCGCCGGGCGTCGGCAGCGTGTCCGCGTCGCCGACCCTCACGCCGATGTTGCTGTCGCCGATGTAGCGCTTGATGCTGGCGTTGGCCTGGGCGGAGGTCGACAGGTTGTAGTTGCGATCCTCACCCTCAAGCCACACCAGCAGGACCCCGGCCTCCTCAAGGCCCTCCTTGATGCCGTCGATGTATTGCGCGTACTGCGGGCACGAGGGGCACCAGCCGGCCGTGACCACGAAGAGCAGCGTGTTGATGTGCGCGAAGCGCTCCGAGCAGTAGACCTCCTTCATGCTCAAGGTGCCGACGGTGCCGTCCTCCAGGATCGCCGTCTCCCAGGACAGCTCAGGCATCACCTGGTTGAAGGTCGGCCGCGCGCTCCCCGTGGGGTACTGGCAGTCGGCCAGCGGATCGACCGGCTCTTCCTCGGGCTGGGCCTCGGGCTGGGCCTCGGGCGCGGGCTCGGGGTTCGCCTCGGGCGAGTTGCAGTCGCCGATGAAGCCGTCCGACACGAAGCCGCACCCCTCCGGGATGTCCACCGGCGCCTGGTCCTCCTCCGGCTCCGCCACGCACCCTGTCAGCAGCGCGCCGAGCGCCATCCCAAGACCAAAGAGCTTCCACTTCATGACAGACACCTCGCCTCTGATGCTTCAAGGTTCAAGGACGCCTTAAAGTAGAGAAGGCGGGTGTCGCCGTCAACTCCGCGCCGCGCGTATCTATTTGAGCTCGCCCTCGCAGGCGTTCCCGTGGTCGTAGCACCGCGTCGAGGTGAGCCCGGCGAGGTCCGTGGCGATCCACGGCCCATGCCGCTGGCCTGCGACGTAGATCCCGCGCGCCTCCAGCCGACCTTCGCGCCAGAAGCTCCAGGCGCCGACCCGGACCCCCTCTGCGTAGGCTCCTTGAGACTCCATCCTCCCTTCGGGGTCCCAGGCTGTCCAGCGGCCGTCGGGGGTGTCGGCCTTGAAGCGCCCTTGAGACTCCTTGCGGCCGTTGTCGTGCCAGATCGTCCACGGCCCCGTGCGCAGGTCAGCCTCGAAGGCCCCGAACGAGCGCTTGTTGCCGTTGCGATACCACCACGTCCACGGCCCCTGCTTCTTCCCCTTGACGAAGGCGCCGCTCGACCTGGGGCTCTTGCGGCCGCCGTGATCGAACCACGAGCGTTGCGGCCCGTGCCTGAGGCCGTCGGGCATGGCGCACCAGGCTGTCTCGGAGGCGCCCTCGCAGTCGCCGTCGGCGTCGCAGGGCGAGGCCGATCGCTGGGCCTCGGTGCCCTTCGGGCAGGCCAGCGCGCCGAGGGCCTCTGACGCGGCAGGCGCCGGGAGCGCCGCGCACGCAGACACGGCGAGCGCCGCGAAGGCCGCGCGACGCCAGCGGACGGCCTCCGCGACGGAGGCCAGTGTTGGTCTGTATGTTTTTGAAGTTGCTTTGTTTTTCATCGTCATGGGGTCGGCGCGTGGCAGGCGCGGGGGCTCAGGGGTCATCTGGGGTGGGCTCCCAGATCACCGCGTCCTGGGTGGGGGTGTCTTCCTGATCGATGCCGCCGAGCACCAGGAGGCGATCGCCGGCGAGCGCGGCCAGAGAGAAGTCCGCCCGGGCGATCGGCATCGAGGGCGCGCTGGCCCATCGGCCCGTGGCGGGGTCGAAGAGATCGGCGGACCTCAGCGCGACCCCGTTCGGCCCGCGGCCGCCGAAGATCAGCGCGCGGCCGTCGGAGAGCAGCGCGGCGGCGTGCTCCCGGCGCCCGCGCGGGATGTCGGCCGCGCGCTCCCAGGTGTCCTTGGCGGGATCGTAGATGAGGGCCTGCTGGGGGGCGTTGACGCCGCCGACGACCAGGACGCGGCCGTCGTCGAGGCGCAGCGCGCTGTGCCATTGCGAGGCGACGGGGAGGCTCGCTGCCTCGACCCAGAGCGAGGTCCGCGGGTCGTAGATCTCGGCGCTCCCGGTCGTCAGTCGGCCTCGGGCGATGCCGCCGACGACAAGGACGCGGCCGTCCTTGAGGCGCACGGCGGCGTGGGTCAGCCGAGGGGTCATCAAGGGGGCGTCCGAGGTCCACTGGCCCGAAGCCGGGTCGAAGATCTCCGTCTGGGCGACGGTCTGGAGGTTGGCCTTGTCGCCGCCGACGACCAGGACGCGGCCGTCGTCCAGCGCGGTGGCCGTGTGCCGGAAGCGCGCGTGGGCCAGCGGCGGCGCGACCTCCCAGCGGTCCAGCGCCGGGTCGAAGATGTCGACGCTGGCCTGCGCCCCCGCGCTGCCCAGCCCCCCGATGATCATCACCCGGCCGTCCTTGAGGCGCACGGCGGCGTGCTGGGAGCGGGCCTGGCTGATGCGCCCGGCGGGCTTCTGCGTGCCGGCCTCGGGGTCGAAGAGCGTCGCGGCGTCCAACGGCGAGTCCAGCGCGCCCTGGTCGGTCTGCCGCGTGGTCAAGCCGCCGGCGACCAGGACCCTGCCGTCCTCAAGCGCGGTGGCCGTGTGCAGGGTCCGGGGACCGTCGAGCGGCGACAAGGCCCGCCAGGCGAACCGGATCGGGCGCGCGGCCGGCTCGGGCCGCGCGACGCACGCGCCGCCCTCGAAGGCGAAGCCCGGGGCGCAGCGGTCGCCCTGGACGCAAGCGCCCGCGCCGTCGTCGTGCGTGCCCTCGGCGCACCCGGACGCGTCGGGCGCCCCTCCCGCGTCCGGGGCGCCCTTCGGCGATGGGGGCAGGCAGCACCCCGCCAGCGTCACCGCGATCAGGATCGAGGTCGTCACCGCGCTCAGAGACATGCTCCTCCTTGACCGGACCTGCGCCGCGGCGATCGCCCCTCGATCACCCGGCTCAGGGATTGTACCATGACCTCGGCCGGTTGATGCATCGCCGATCCAGACCACCTCGACGGAGGACGTCCTTGAGAGAGAGACCTTTACGCGGCGAGGCGCTGACGGCGCCGCTGACACCTTCGCGGGCGGGGCTTCTGGTTGCCATCGCCGCGCTCGCCCTCGCGCTGGGCTGCCAGCCCGCCCAGTCGCAGGCCGCCGCCGAGCGCGAGGGCGAGCGGCGACAGAAAGACTCGGTCGGCGATCTCAACGCCGATCCTGGCAACCCCGCCGGGGGCGGCGCCGTCGATGACAGCGCCGAGGCGGCCGCCGTCGGCGCTCCGGCGGGGGCCTCGATCCGCTCCGGCCCGTTGGCGAAGGTGGAGTCGGCCCTCTACCCCTGGATGGAGGGGGCCGAGGGGGCGGAGCTGACCACGCTGGAGGCCAGCTTCGCGCCGCCGAAGGGTTTTTCGCGCATCTCGGCGGCCGAGGGCGGCTTCGGGCGGTGGCTTCGCGGCCTGCCCGTGCGGACGGATCGGCACAACGTGCTGGCCTGGGACGGCAGCCCGCTGTCGAGCCCATCTGCCGCGGTGATCTTCCTCGACGTCGGCCAGCGCGACCTCCAGCAGTGCGCCGATACGGCCATCCGGCTGCGCGCCGAGTTCCTGTGGGCCAGCGGTCGAGCCGAAGAGGTCGCCTTCCACTTCACCAGCGGCGACCGCTCCGCGTGGCGCGCCTGGCAGCGCGGCGAGCGCTTCAAGATCGCCGGCAACAAGGTCGCCCGCGCCCAGGGCGCCGCCCGCAAGAACGACCACGCGGAGCTGCGCCGCTACCTCGACAACGTCTTCCGCTACGCCGGCACCCAGTCCCTCTGGCGCGACTCCGATCCCGTGCCCGTCGGCGCCGACATCCTCCCCGGCGACTTCTTCGTCCAGCCCGGCGGCCCCGGCCACGCCGTCGTCGTCCTCGACGTGGCCGCCCACCCCGACGGCCGCCGCGCCGCCCTCATCGGCCAGGGCTTCATGCCCGCCCAGGAGCTCCACGTCGTCCGAAGCGACGGCCCCGAGGCCATCGACGGCGTCTGGTTCATCCTGCCCGTCGCCGCCGCGGACACCCTCGACACCCCCTCCTGGCGCCCCTTCGCCCGCACCGAGGTCCGCCGCTTCAAGTGATCCCGCGTCGGGCTCGGGACGCTGTATCGGCTGGCGACCCTGCGTCCGCACCGAGGCCCGCCGCTTCAAGTGATCCCGCCCCTCAATCGCCCTGCTGGTACCTGGGCGCCCGCCGCGCCTTGAAGGCCCGGGCGCCCTCGATCAGATCGGGGTCGTTGAGCGCCCACAGCGCCAGCCCGGCCTCCAGCCGCAGCCCCTCCTCCAGCGGCCTCCCGAAGCCCGTCACCGCGGCCTGCTTGTCCGTCCGCATCGCCGTCTGGGGCACCTCGCACAGCCGCGCCGCGAGCGCCCGGGCGACCTCCAGCGCGCCGCCCTTCGGCACCACGTCGTTGGCCAGCCCCATGAAGTGCGCCTCCCGCGCGTCGATGAAGCGCCCCGTCAGGATCAGGTCCATCGCGCGCCCCATCCCGACGATCCGGGGCAGCCGCTGCGTGCCGCCGTCGCACAAAGGCACCCCGAAGCGCCGACAGGCCACCCCCAGCCGCGCGTGCTCCTCGACGATCCGAAGATCCGCCATGCAAGCCAGCTCCAGCCCGCCCGCCAGCGCGTCGCCGTTGATCGCCGCGACGATCGGCTTGAAGGCGTCCACCATCCGCGTCTGCCCCATGAACCCCTCGCCGCTGTGCACGAAGCGCCTGATCTGGCTCGGCCGCGCCCCCCGCGTCGGGTCCAGCGTCTCGATCGCGCCCAGGTCCGCCCCGGCGCAAAAAGCCTCCTCGCCGGTCCCCGTCAGGATCGCCACCCACAGCTCCGGATCGTCCCGGAAGCGCACCCACGCCCTCCCGAGCAGCTCGGCCGCCTCCCCGTCCACGCAGTTGCGCACCGCCGGCCTGTTGATCCGGATCGTGAAGAGGTGGCCGTCCACCTCCGTGATGACCTTCGGGCTCTCCGCCATGATCCCCCCCGGCGTCCCGCTCGCGCCGAAGAGCGCGATTGAGACTGCAACCTGTTGATCTTGCTGGTTATTTTTATGCGATCTGCGCCCGCCGCCGCTCCCCGCCGCGCCCACGCGGAGGTGGAACCCGGCCGCCCCCAGGCGAGCGCTCACTTGATCGGGTCGATCGTGCCGGCCTCCAACGCCCGCGCCGCCGTCCGCCCGATCATCTGCACCCCGAAGCCGAACATGGCAAAGCGCGGATCGTCCGTCAGCCCGCGCCGGAAGCGCGCGTAGATCTGCTGGATGATGACGGCGATCTTGAAGAGCGCGTAGACGTAATAGAACAAGAACCCCGACACGTCCCGACCGCTGCGCTCGCCGTAGCGCTCGACCACCTCCCGCCGCGACAGGTTGCCCGGCAGCACCGTGGGGCCAAAGGGGAGCTGCCGCAGGTCGTCCGGGTCGTCGGCCGTGAACCAGTAGCCCAGCGTCGTGCCCAGATCCATGAGCGGATCGCCGATCGTCGCCATCTCCCAGTCGAGCACCGCGACGATCCGGGTCAGATCCTCGGGGTCCAGCACCACGTTGTCGTACTTGTAGTCGTTGTGGATGAGGGTGGCGCCGGCCTCCGGTGGCATGTGGGCGGCCAGCCACGCCGCGGCCGCCTCGATGGTCGGGACCTCGTCGGTGCGCGCCGACTCCCAGCGCCGCGTCCACCCCTCGATCTGGCGCTGGACGTAGCCCTCCGGCCGCCCCAGATCGGCCAGCCCCGCGGCCTCCAGGTCGACGCCGTGCAACTCCACGAGGTTGTCCACCAGCGCCTCGGAGAGCCGACGCATCACCTCCGGGCCGAGGCCCTCGGGGCCCAGGCCAGGGTTCGACCTCATCCCCCGCAGGATCACGCCCCGGACCCGCTCCATGAGGTAGAAGGGCGCCCCGAGCACGCCCTCGTCCTCACAGAAGGCCACCGGCCTCGGCGCCTTGGTGGTCACCCCGCAGAGCCCCGTGAGGATCTTGAACTCGCGCCCCATGTCGTGCGCGCTCTTGATCTTCGCCCCGAAGGGCGGCCGCCTCAACACCAGCTCCCGCGCCCCGACCCGCAGCATGTAGGTCAGGTTCGAGTGCCCGCTCGGGAACTGCTCGACCACCAGCGGGCCGCTCAGCTCCGGCAGGCTCGCCCGCAGCCACGCCCCCAGCGCCTCCTCGTCCAGCGCCTCGCTCGCCCGCACCGCCCTCGGCTCGTCGATCAGCCCGCTCATGGTCGCTCGCCCTCCCTGCCGCCGTGATGATGGACCCAGCTTCGCTCAGCTCTGCGTCATGCCGTACGTCCTCAAGATCCTCTTGGCGACCGAGGACTTGTGGACCTCGTCGGGGCCGTCGTAGATCCGCGCCCCGCGCTCGTGCCGCCACCAGTAGGACAGCGGCGTCTGATCCGTCATCCCCAGCGCCCCGTGAGCCTGGATCGCGCGGTCGAGCACCCGCTGGAGCACCCCGGCGACGTAGAACTTGATCAGCGAGATGTCGTCGCGCGCCGCCGCCGCCCCCTCCTTGTCGATCCGCCACGCCGTCTTGAGCACCATCAGCCGCGCCGCGTCGATCTCCGCGCGGCTCTCCGCGATCCACTGCTGCACCATCTGGCGCGTGCCCAGCGGCCTCCCAGGCGCGATCTCGCGCCCGGCCGCCCTCGCGCACATCAGGTCGAAGGCCCGCTCGCTGATCCCGATCCACCTCATGCAATGGTGGATGCGACCCGGCCCCAGGCGCTCCTGCGCGATGACGAAGCCCGCCCCCTCCGCACCGAGCAGGTTCGAGCGCGGCACCCGACAGTCGGTGTAGAGGATCTCGGCGTGGCTGGCGTAATCATCGCCCGGATCGCCCATCACCGAGATGTTCCTGACCCGCTCAAAGCCCGGCGTATCCGTCGGCACGATGATCTGGCTGGCCCGCAGGTACGGGCTGTCGGCCTTCGGGTTGGTCACCGCCATCACGATCGCAAACGCCGCCCCGTCCGCCGAGGACGTGAACCACTTCCGACCGTTGATCACGTAATCGTCCCCGTCGACCTCCGCCCTCGTCTCCATCATCACCGGGTTGGACCCCGGCATCTCGGGCTCCGTCATCGAAAAACACGACCGGATCTCGCCCCCGATCAGCGGCCCGAGCCAGCGCTCCTTCTGCGCCTCGGTCCCGAAGTGCTGCAGCACCTCCATGTTGCCCACGTCCGGCGCCTGACAGTTGAAGGCGAAGTGGCCCAGCGGGCTCCTGCCCAGCACCTCGCTGACGTGCGCGAACTGTGTCAGCGACAGCCCCATGCCCCCCCGCGCCTCGGCGATGTGCGGCGCCCACAGCCCCAGCGCCTTGACCTTCGCCCGCGCCTCGGCCATCTGCGGCAACATCTCCTTGAAGCCCGACCCGATGTACCGCGCCTCAAGCGGCATGAGCTCGCCCTCGACGAAGGCCCTTATCCTGTTCGTAATGTCCCGTGTTGATTTCGGAATTTCGAAATCCATCGCTCTCCTCCTCGCGCCCTCGTCGGGCGTCTTCCAAAGACCGGCGCGTCGGCTCCGTCGGGCGCGGGTGCGACCCTCCCGTCAACGCCACCCCTGCCCGTCAACACCGCCACCCGAGGCCGCTCAACGCCACGTCAAGGCCTCGGGCGTCAGGTGCCCGGCCTCGTTGAAGGCGCTCAGCGTGAGCCTGTCGCCCGAGAAGAAGAAGCGCGCCTCGGCCCCGTTGTAGACCTGCCAGCTCAACTCCAGCGCCTTGACCTCGCCCAGCTCCAGCGCCATGCCCACCGCGGCCCCGATCGGCCCCCCCGAGGTGAAGGCGACCACGCGCTGGCCGCGCCCGGCCTCCTCCATCAGCGACCGGACGGCGCCCTCGACCCGCGCCCGGAAGTCCGCCCACGGCTCCAGCCCTGGCCCCTCGATCTCACCCTGCGCCCAAGCGCGCCCCAGCGCCTCCAGCACCCGCTGGAAGCTCCGGCTGGCCTCTGGCCCCCCGGCGCGGTAACGCTCCACGTCGGCCTGGAGGGCCGGGTGCGCCGCGAGCAGGACCGGCAGGCCCACCTTGAAGAGCGCCGTGGCGTCGTACTCGGCCAGCCCGGCCAGCTCGCGCACCTGCGGCCAGGGACGCCCGAGGCCCTCGGCGGCGGCCTCGCAGGTCTGCCGGTGGCGCAACATCGGCCCCGCGGCCACCAGATCGAACTCCACGCCCCGCGACGCCCACCAGCGCCCGAGCATCCTCCCTTGCTCGAAGCCCAGCGCCGAGAGTTGATCGTAATCTGCCTTCATGAACGACGCCTGACCGTGCCGCACCAGGCTCAATATCCCCATCCGCCGCTCCGGGTCGCCTCCCCGAGCCGTCCGGTCGGCTCAGGGCTCCTCATACTGGATCGGCTCGGCCAGGATGTCGAGCGAGGCCCCCGAGAAGCCCGCGTCCATCGCGTCGGCGCACCGCTCCGCCCAGTAGCCCGCCTTCGGGACGAAGATCTGGGCGCACTCGCCCCGATCGCTCCCGTACTCGTCCAGCGGCGGTGGCTGCACGCGGACGAGCCGCTCGCCGGCCTTCACGTCCAGGCGCATCGTGTGGGTCTGGTCGCGGTGGTGATCGACGAAGCGCACCTCGACCGGGCCAAGCGCCCGCGGGCTCCGCACGCCGATCACGGCGCACCGCTCCTCCTCCTTGGGCCTTTGCGCCTGCGGCATGGCCTCGATCTGCGCCCAGGTCAGGATCTTCGCCCCCCGGCACCAGTAGCCCATCGGGTCGCTGAAGAAGCGCAGGCCGGGGTCCTTGCCGTTGACCGCCGTGTACCCCACGGACCAGGGCGCCGGGCCGGTCTCCAGACCCTCAAGATCCCCATCGCCGAGCCGCCGGCTCAAGGGGCCGGTGTGGCTCAGGCCGCGCGCCACCGGGCCGACCATCGCGCGCGGATCGCCGCCCGCGTCCACCAGGAAGACCGCCATCTGCACCCCCGAGGCGCCCAGGTAGGCGACCGTGCCCTCGTTGACCGAGGTGTAGTGATCCGCGATGAAGGCCGAGCTGCGCAGCGCGCCGGCGCCCTCAGGGCTCGACCAGTTGTCGAAGAGCATGAAGTACCACCCGCTGTAGTGCGCCGGCGAGTCGGTCCCCGCGGGATGCACCTCGGCGATCTGGTTGAAGAATCGCCACTCGGCCTCGCCGGCCGGCGCGCCCTTGAGCTGGGCGTCGATCAGGCGCGACAGGAGCTTGAAGATGTAGGCCTGCCGCCTGAAGACCTGCGCCTGCCAGGGCTGGCCGCTGGAAGCGTCGCAGGGCGAGGGGCAGGCGACGGCGCGGGTCATGGACTCGAAGCGGGCGGCGTGCTCGGAGAGGGCGGCCAGGAGCCCCGGCGCGGGCTCGACGTAGCCCTCGGGGATCGCGCAGCCGCCAAAGTCCATCGGCTGGACCGCCATCAGCAGGTTGTTGTGGCGGAGCTGGCCGTAGCCGACCAGGGCGCTGTTGAGCCGCATGTCCGCGTAGGCCTCGCGCCGGACGAAGGAGGGCGCCTGACCCTCGGGGACCTCGGCCAGCGACCGGAGGCCCCGCAGCCGGATGCGGTAGAGGTCGTCGCCGGGGAGGTGGCGCTCGAAGTGCGCGCGCGCCTCCCTGAGCTGCTTGTCGTAAGCGGCGTCCTTGAAGGCCAGGTGGCGGCGGGCGCCCTCGTGGCCGAGGATCAGCCCGATGTCGGCCGGCTCAAGCGCGTATCGGCCGGGGAGCGCGTCGTGCACCAGGCGCTCGACCGCGCCCGTGTCCGGCGTCACGCCCGGCCCCAGCAGCGTGGCGACGACCGGCAGCGCCCCCGTGCCCTCGGGCATGTAGGTCCAGATCGCCGTCCTTTCAAAGCGGTCGCCGACGGCCGCCTTGAGGCGCTCGAAGGCTCCCGGCGCCTTGAGCGCCCCCTCGGCCTTCAGGCCCGCCTCGTCCCGCAAGGCCAGCAGCCCCCGGGCCGAGATGTCCTCGCGCGGCCCCACCATCCCTCGCCAGACCCCGTCTATCGCGTCCAACTCCCCCAGCGCGCCGGCCGCCTCGAAGCCCTCGGCCACCGCCAGCGCCGCCAGCGCCTCCACGGGCGTCTCCTCGGGGTTGGGGTTCACCCCCGGCTGCGACGAGCGGCACGAGCGCGACACCACGTTGAACTCCAGCCGCGACAGCCACATCCCGGCCTTGAACCACGACGCCAGCGCCCCCTCGTCGTGGGCGTAATGGCCCCGGACCTTGTACTGCGAGAAATCCACGACCCGGGCTCGCCCGAAGAGATCGATCTCGGCCAGGCTGTCCGCGGCCTCGATGGCCTCGACCAGCGCCGCCGCGCGCCGGGGGTCGGCCCCGATCGCCGAGTCGACCGGCTCCCCCTTGAGCAGCCAGCGCGCCACGGTCAGGTAGAGGTCCGCCCCCGCGGCCACCTCCGGCGGGTAGGCCCCCGCGCGGCGCCCCAGCGCCTCATGGGCGCGCTCCAGCGCCACCGCCACGCGACCCGACAGCCCGCGCTCGATCGCCATGATGGACGCCTGGCTGGAGTCAAAGGCGGCGTGCAGCAGCGAGTCGGCCGTGATGAAGACCGGCAGCTCGCTCTGGTAGATCTCATGGTAGGCCTGCCCGAAGCTCTCGTAGCGGGCCTTGTCCAGCACCACGACGCCCTCGCGATCAAGCCGCTCAAGCTCCGCCGGCGTCATCCCGAAGCGCGCCCGGATGCGATCCAGGTGGCGCGGGGACCCCAGCGTCCCCTTCGCCGCGCGCCTCGCCGCGGCGGCCTCCTGGCTCGCCCGCTCCTGGCCCCCCTCATCGCCGGGAAGCTCCAGGGGCGGCGGCGCGACACCCTTGAGGGCGGCGTTGCCGACCTCGACCAGCGCCGCGAGGTCCTCGCAGTAGGATTGATCCCCACTACCCCCGAAGGAGTCGTGCTCGGCTCTTGCGGCCGCGCAGCCCAGCCCCTCGGCCCTCAACAGCGCCGCCCGCTCGGCGCCGACCAGCGCCTCGGCCTCTCGCCCCTTCTCCTGGCCTCCCTTGGCGCCATCGCCCCCGGGTTTGATTTTTTCTGGTGTAATATCAGCGTTTTGCGCGTGTTCGGTCTGGCCGGAGGGCGCCGCGCACCCGATCGGGAGCGCGGCCAGCGCGAGGGCGATCAACATCGCGCGACGAGGGCGCCGCGCGATGTTGATCGGCGTTGCTGGCGTGGAGAGAGGGGTCTTCAGGCGCATGGAGGGTCCTCAGGTGTGGCGACGCTCTGCGGCTCAAACCGCGCGGCCTCGCCGGACCTTCCCGCACACTCCACCCCCTGTCCCCCGTGAGGCACTGCCTCCCTCGTTCCACGAGGAGGGGGGACGCTTGTATTACGGGAGGAGGAGGATCGCACTCCACCCCCTGTCCCCCTCCTCCCTCCGGAAGGAGGGGGGACGCTTGAATTACGGGCAAGGTGGATCGCACTCCACCCCCTGTCCCCCTCCTCCCTCCGGAAGGAGGGGGGACGCTTGAATTACGGGCAAGGTGGATCGAGTCCCGCCCCGCCGACTTCGCCACCCGCCCCCGGCGGCCAGTGATCCCGGCGATGGCTCCTGCGGCCCACCCCCCGAATCATCGTGTCCGTAATTCAAGCGTCCCCCCTCCCTTCCGGAGGGAGGAGGGGGACAGGGGGTGGAGTGTGCGGGAGGGGGACAGGGGCTGGAGTGTGGGGCTGGAATTCAGGGCCATGCGTCGAAACGCCGATGTCGTGCCCGTCAACCCTGGCATGGAGTCCACATGGCCCTGTCCCGAAGACTGGATTATCGCAACGACTCGATCCTCCTCCTGGATGAAGCGCAGGTCGCCGTCCGCGATCGCATCATCAAGCGCTTCGAAGACGGCACGTACCAGGAGCGCGCTGTCGCCTGCTTTTGTGGAGAAGAGCACGAGCTCGTGATCGCCGAGCGCGACCGCTACGGGCTCCCGGTGCGGACCATCCTGTGCCCTGCGTGTGGGCTGCTGCGCACGTCGCCGCAGATGACCGAAGAGACGACCGCGCGCTTTTACGAGGAGGACTATCGGACGCTCTACACCGCCTGGGGACAGGCGCAAGCCTTGTGGGAGCGCGAGACCGAGAGCGGAGGGCGCCTCTTCGAGTTTCTCGACCACCTGGGGTGCCTGGAGGGCGTCAACACGGTCTACGAGGTGGGTTGTGGCGCGGGAGGGAGCCTCGGTGTGTTCCAGAAGGCGGGCTTCACCGTGGCCGGGTGCGACCTTGGCAGCGACTATCTGGCCGTCGGTCGACAGAACGGCGTCGAGCTGATCCAGGGGCGGATCGACGATCTCGTCGCCCACACAGGCCAGCGCGCGGACCTCTTGTTGCTGTGTCATGTCCTCGAACACTTCACCGATCTTCGCGCGGGGCTGAGGGCGCTGTGGGAGGCCATATCACCGGGCGGGCTCCTCGTCATCGAGGTCCCGGGCATCGCGATGATCGAGGAGCACTATGGGGGTGATCTGTTGAGGTATCTCCAGAACGCCCACAACCACCACTTCTGCAGCGAGACCTTGTGCTACGTCCTTGAGGCGACCGGGTTCGAGATCCTCGACGCCGACCAGACGGTGAGGGCGGTGGCCCGAAAGGTGAACAGGCCCCTTCGATACCGACCCTCACAGGAGACGCCTCGCGAGGTCATGCGCTTTTTGGCGGCCCTGGAGAAGAGCCACCTGCTCGGCGCTTGAGACCCTGAGCGGGAGGGCCGAGGGCCGCATGGGCTCTCTGGATCGTCAACCCGTCGGGGCCTGGCGGGCCCAGGTTTGCTCAGTGAAGGTTGCAAGGCCCGCGACGCCACGGCATCCCACGCCACGATCGTGCCGACGGCGTATCGCCCCACGCTCCTCGCACCGCCCCCGTTGGGGGCGGGCTCGTCGGGTGGGGCTACAAGCTCAGGGTGGGCTGCGACCTCTCGGTCGCAGGCCTCCGCGCGGCCCAGGTCGACACGAGAGGCTGCGTCCTTGTCACGACGCCCTGCCCAAAGGGTGTGGAGCAGGCTCTGATCGTGCGGCCAGCGCACCGGGCCGCCCCAGGCTTGCGCCCGGCGCTACAGGGAAGGGACGCCTCTTCGAGGCTGACGAGGAGCTCTGGACCAGCCCGCAGGGTCGTGTCGCTCGGCTCAATGGCCTCAACATCAAGGGCCGCTTGTCCTGGGCGACACCATCCCTGCAAGTCGACGCCTCGTCGAGAGCCTCGAAGAGGCGAGACGCCGTCGGCATGATCGTTGCGCCGGGCGCAAGCCTGGGGCGAGCGGGCTCTGCGTCCTTGGTCACAGCCTGCTCCACACCCCTGCCCAAACCCAGCGGCGGCGCCAACGCGCCGATCCGGCCCTGCGATCCGCTGTCGTCCGCCCGTCGGCCTGCGCCCATCGGGCGCAGCCCCCCCCGCGCCTCCAAGCCCCACCCGACGAGCCCGTCCCCAACGGGGGCGGTGCGAGGAGCGTGGGGCGAGCGGCGGGCGTGGCAGGACTTCAGGCTTCACTGAGCAAACCTGTGGCGGGCCTCCGGCGTGCGGGCGAGGATCGGCAACGCGCGCTGAGGCTGGTAGACTCGGCGGTCGCGGCGGCGTGTGTGTCGCCGCTCTGGCCTCGGGGGCGCACGTTGATTCTTGAGGTTCTGCCCATAGATGAGGTGATGCCGGCGTTGACCCGCGCGGCGTTGGAGTCCCCGTGCGTGGTGCTCAAGGCGCCGACGGGGGCCGGCAAGACCACCCGCGTGCCTCCGGCGCTGCTCGACGCGGGGGTGGGGCAGGGGGGGCAGATCGTGGTGCTGGAGCCGCGGCGGCTGGCGGCTCGGGCGGCGGCGGCGCGGATCGCGCGCGAGCGCGGCTGGTCGGTGGGCCAGGAGGTGGGCTACCAGATCCGCTTCGAGCGGCGGGCCAGCGCGGCGACGCGGCTGCTCATCGTCACCGAGGGCGTGCTCGTCAGGATGTTGCAGGACGACCCCTTCCTGGAGGGGATCGGCGCGGTGGTCTTTGACGAGTTCCACGAGAGGAGCCTCCACGTCGATCTGGCGCTGGCCATGGCCCGCCGCGTCCAGCAGGAGGCGCGCCCCGACCTGCGCCTGATCGTCATGTCGGCCACCCTCGATCCCGAGCCCATCGCCGCCTGGCTCGGCGGCTGCCCCGTCGTCGAGAGCCGCGGGCGCCTCTTCCCCGTCGATATCCGGCACGCCGAGCGCGCCAGCGACGCCCGCCTCCCGGAGCAGGCCGTCGCTGGCGTCCGCGCCGCGCTGGGGGCCCTGGCCGAGGGCGACGTGCTCGTCTTTCTGCCCGGCGTCGGGGAGATCCGCCGCGCGGCGGGGCTGCTCGGAGAGGCAGGGCGAGGGCTGGAAGTGCTTCAATTGTATGGGGATCTTGGGCAGGAGGCGCAGGACGCGATCTTGAACCCTGAGGGGAGCAGGCGGCGGGTGATCCTGTCGACGAACGTGGCCGAGACCTCGCTGACGATCCCTGGGGTGAGGGTGGTGGTGGACACGGGGGTGGCGCGCTCGCTGCGCCACGATCTGTCCACGGGGCTGGACAGGCTGGAGTTGAGGCGGATCAGCAAGGCCTCGGCGGATCAGCGGGCGGGGAGGGCGGGCAGGCTCGGGCCGGGGATCTGCCTGCGCCTGTGGACCGAGCGCGAGCACAGGGCGCTGGCGGACTTCGACGAGGCGGAGATCAAGCGCGTCGATCTGGCCGGGCCGGCGCTGGAGCTGCTGGCGTGGGGGGAGGCCTCGCTGGCGGACTTCCCCTGGTTCGAGGCGCCTGAGCCGGCGGCGCTGGCGCGGGCTCAGGCGCAGCTGCGCTTGCTTGGGGCGGTGGATCACCAGGGCGTCACGGCGCTGGGGCGCCAGATGGTGCGCTGGCCGGTCCACCCGAGGTTGTCGAGGTTGATGATCGAGGGGGGCCGCCTGGGTCACCTGGAGGCCGCGACGTGGCTGGCGGCGCTGCTGGCCGAGCGGGATCCCTTCTTGAGCGGCGGGCCGCGCTCGCCGGACGCGCTGGAGCGGCTGCGGATCGTGCGGGTCGCGGCGGGTCGCGGGGATGGTCGGCTGCACGCGGGGGGTCTTCGGACGATCGAGCGGGCGCAGGCGCAGCTGGCCGGGGTGGCGCGCCGGAGCCTCGGCGCGACGGTGGGGGCGGGCAGGGCGTGCGGCGAGGCCGAGGGGCTGTCGAGGGCGCTGCTGTCGGCCTTCCCGGATCGGGTGGCGCGCTCGCGGGGGGATGGGCAGGGCAGGGCGGTGATGGTCGGGGGCAAGGGCGTGCAGCTGGACCGGGCGGAGGGGTTCGGGGGCGCGGGGCTCTTCATCGCGGTCGATTTGGACGCGGGGCCGAGGGGAGAGCGGGCCGAGGCGTCGGTGCGGCAGGCGGCGCCGATCGAGCGCGCCTGGCTGCCCGAGGCGGAGGTCGAGCGCGCCGTGGAGGTCGCGTTTGACGCGGAGCGGGGGCTGGTGGTCGCGGTCGAGCGGGTGCGCTACCGCGATCTCGTCCTTGAGGAGCGGCCGGCCTCGCGGCCTGATCCCGAGGAGGCCAGCGCGCTGCTGGCGGCCGAGGCGCTCAAGGCGCCCGAGGCGGCCGGGCTGGACGAGCCCGAGGTGGCGGCGCTCCTGGGCAGGGTGCGGTGCCTGGCGGGGTGGATGCCGGAGCTTGAGCTGCCGACCTTTCATCCGGGCGCGGGGCTGGAGGGGCTCTTCGAGGCGGCGTCGGCGGGGCGGCGCTCGCTGGCGGAGCTGCGGCGGGCGCCCTGGGAGGGGCTGATCCTGGGGGCGCTGACGTGGGAGCAGCGGTCGGCGCTGGATCGGGAGGCGCCCGAGCGGATCGAGGTGCCCAGCGGCAGCCGGATCAAGCTCCAGTACGCTCCGGGGTTTGCGCCGGTGCTGGCGGTGCGGATTCAGGAGGTCTTCGGGATGCCGGACACCCCGAGGGTGGCCGGGGGTCGCGTGCCGGTGGTGATGCACCTGCTGGCGCCGAACATGAGGCCGCAGCAGGTTACGCAGGACTTGCGCTCGTTCTGGGGCTCGACCTACCTCGAGGTGCGCAAGGAGCTGAGGCAGCGCTACCCCAAGCACGCGTGGCCCGAGGACCCGTGGTCGGCGCCCCCGGAGCGGCGGCCCGTGCGCCGTCGGGGTTGATCCCCGCCTTGTTGCCTGGAAGGGTCCATCGAGCCGATCCCTTCATGGTCGAGGAGACGGATCAAAGGGGCGCCAGGGTGTTCCAGATGCCCTTGGTGCGAAAGTCGCCTTTGAGAGCTAATATCCCGAGCTTGAAGTGTTTCGAGAAGTGACAGATGTAGCGAGGAAAGTACGTTCGATATTGCTGATGACCCTTGTGGGATAAGGTGCAGCGGAGTAGAGTGCCCGGAGTTGGAATTGAACATTCTGGGTTGAGGGCCCACCAGACTAAGGAGGAAGCCCGTGGTATCCAAGCAGATCGTGGCACGCCAGAAGAGCACGGAGGATGTCGTCGCAGGGATAGAGGCCCACCGAGAGAAGATGGTGGCGGGGCTCAATGCGCTCCTTGGGCCGGAGATCAAGGAGGGGGAGGTGATGCCCGACGTGGGGCTCTTCTTGACTCTGATGGGCCGCTCGCTCTCGTCGGTGACCGACAGGCTCGTGGCCTCGGATCAGGATCACTCTCGCGAGATTGCTGAGGACGACGCGGCCAGGAAGACCCTCGATGGGGTGGTGGAGGTGGCCAGGCAGCGGCTCTTCAAGCTTCGTCGGCTAATCCAGGCGCATTACGACGAGCTCAAGGCCGTTGAGCTGGGTCTGGGCGGTCAGACCGCCGATGATCCGGTGACACTGTCGCGCGACATCAAAGATGTCATCCGGGCGATGGACTCCCTGGAGGAGCCCGTGGACCCGATCCCCGGCGGAGGCTTTGACAAGGAGGCCTGGATCATGGCGCTCAAGGCCGATCATGTTGCGGTGGACGGCGCCATCTCGACCTACACCCGAGAGCGGCGCGAGACCGAGGGCGAGATGGTCAAGAAGGGCCAACTCATTATCGAACACGCCAAGGTCTTCTCGGCCTCGGCCGGCATGGCCGTCCAGGTCTTGCGCCTGAGCGGAGAGCACGATCTGGCCTCCCGCTTGCGCCCCTCCGCGCGCCGACCCGGCCGCACCATCGCGCGCTCGAAGGACGCCGAGGACGACATCGCTGAGACCCCCGTGGTCGCCGCAGCCTCTCAGGATGTCCCGTCAGACAAGGACGGCGAGGGCGCTCTGCTCCAGAGTTGAGTTGACCGATCCCTTGTTGATCGTCGCCCGTGACGATCCTGGCTGGAGCCCGCCGGGGTTTGAATGGGCCAGGTTGCTTCCCTCCTGATGTCCCTTCGAATGGCATGGTGCCCAAGGTTCAGGGTTCAGGACTCCGCCCGAATTACAGAGTGCCACACCAACGGGGTTGATGAACTCCACGCGTGTGGCGCTCTGCCACTCAGAAAGGTTTGGTCGAACCTCGCCCTTGGGCACGGCGATGGGAGGTCAGTTCTGGTGAAAGGAAGGCGTCGGGCAGCTCCACACCCGGTTGGGGTTCAGGCGCTCGCCTGATCGGCGCCGCGAGGGTGGATGGGAGGTGAGGTCGTGGCGGGTCTGGTCGCACACAGTCCGGGTGAGGGGGGCCATTGGCACGACCTGCTCGTCCACCTGAGCGACGTGGCCGAGATGGCGGCGTTGTTCGCCGCGCCCTTCGGAGGCGAGGACGCGGCGAGGATGGTGGGGTGGTGGCACGACGCAGGGAAGGCACACCCTTCGTGGCAGCAGTACGTTCAGGATGCTTACGGGAGGCCGTCGGCGCCACGAGCGCGCGTGGATCATTCGAGCGCAGGGATGCTGGCGCTGTCCGAGGAGCGGGCCTGTCACGTGCTGGCCTTTCTGGTTGCCCACCATCACGGGGGCCTGGGGGACTTTCCGGCGCTCAAGGATCGGCTCATGGCGAAGCGGGCAGACCCGAGGGTGATGGACGCGGTGGCGGTGGCTCATGGCCTGCTGGATGGGCGCTGCCCTATCAGGCCGGTGTCCTTGCCGATCAGCCTGCAAGCGCCTGGGGCGCGTGGGCTTGGGTTGAGGATGCTGCACTCGTGCCTCGTGGATGCGGATTGTCTCGATACGGAGCGGCACTTTACGCCGGATGCGGCGGGCGAGCGCGCGGTGTCGATCGGCGTGGAGGCGCTGTGGTCGATGTTGGAGCGCAGCCAGGCCGGGCTCATGGCCGGTCAGGAGGGGGATCTGAACGCGCGGCGAGAGGCGATGTACCGCGCGGCGGTGGCCAAGGCGCCGGGGCGGGCGGGCTTCTACGCGCTGACCATGCCGACGGGGGCGGGCAAGACGCGCACCGGGATGGCCTTTGCGCTGCGGCACGCGCTGGAGCATGGGATGGAGCGGGTCATCGTGGCGATCCCCTACACGTCGATCATCGAGCAGAGCGCCGACGTATACCGAGGGATCTTCGGGCACGAGGCGGTCCTTGAGCACCACTCCAGTCGGACGGCGGCGGGCGATCCTGACGACGAGTCGACTGGGGAGCGCTGGCAGCGGCTGGCGGCGCAGAACTGGGACTCGCCGGTGGTGGTGACGACGAACGTGCAGCTCTTCGAGAGCCTCTTTGCCGCGCGCAACCGGAAGATCCGCAAGCTGCACAACGTCGCGCGTTCGGTGATCATCCTCGACGAGATCCAGACCCTGCCGCCGAAGCTGGTCAGGCCGACGCTGGACGCGCTGCGGGCGCTGGTGGAGCACTTCGGGTGCACGGTGGTGTTGAGCACGGCGACCCAGCCGGCCTTCAAGTCGGAGGTGCTGAGGCTGACGGTGATGGCGGCCCACGGGCTCAATGAGGTCGAGGAGCTGATCGAGGATCACGCCGAGCACTTCAAGGCGCTGGAGCGGGTCGTCTATCGACGGATCGAGGCGCCGCTGGGGTGGGAGGCGCTGGCCGAGCGGGTGTGCCAGCGCGAGCAGGCGCTCGTCATCTTGAACACGGTGCGAGACACATTGGCGCTGCTCGACGCGCTGGGGGATCGCCCGGACCTCTTGTACCTGTCGACGCGGCTGTGTGGCGTCCACAGGCGGGAGGTGCTGGCCGAGGTCGGGAGGCGCTTGAGCGCGGGCGAGCCCTGCCTGCTGGTCAGCACGCAGGTCGTCGAGGCGGGCGTGGACCTGGATTTCCCGGTGGTCTTCAGGGCGATGGGGCCGCTGGAGGCCATTGTCCAGGCTGCAGGGCGTTGCAACCGGGAGGGCCGGGCAGCCGAGCGCGGTGAGGTCTTTGTCTTCGAAGCGGAGGACGGGCGAATCCCGCCCGGGGTCTACAGCGCGGCCCGGGATCTGGCGCGGGCGATGCTGGGCGAGGCCGGGGTGTCGCTCCATGATCCAACGGTCTTCGGGCGCTACTTCCGGCGGCTCTATGACGCGGCGCTGCCGGAGCGCGACCCCATCGTCCAGGCCGAGCGAGCGCTGATGTTCGAACAGGTGGCACGGGAGTACAAGCTCATCGAAGACGACAGCGTCGCGGTCCTGGTGCGGCGCGTGTGGGCGTCGGAGGCCGAGTTGGCGCAGATCGACGCGGCGATGGGGGCGGCGGCCAGCGGTCGGCTGACCCACTGGGATCTGCGCTCCATCCAACCCTTTCTGGTCAACCTGCGCCGTCGAGACTTTGAGGCGCACCGTCAAAGCGGGCTCGTACAGGCGGCCGACGCGGAGGGTTCGCTCTTTGTCTGGGCAGGTGGGTACGACGCGCTCAGGGGCCTGACGGAAACCTTGGACGTGGACACGCTGATTTTTTGAGCTGGGTAGATTGAGGCGCACAGGCGAGGGGGAAGGAGGGGGGAGGATGGCTGACTTGGAGCCGCTCAAGGTCAAGGTGTGGGGGGACTTCGCGTGCTTTACGCGGCCGGAGATGAAGGTGGAGCGCGTCTCGTACGACGTGATGACACCTTCGGCGGCGCGGGGGGCGCTGGAGGCGATCTTCTGGAAGCCGCAGTTTGATTACATGATCGAGCAGATCGACGTCTTGCGGCCGATCCGTCGGCTGTCTCTGTTGAGAAACGAGGTCAAGTCCAAGGCGGTCGAGGCCAGCGCCCGCAAGGGTTCGCTGTTGACGATCGAGGACGACAGGACTCAGCGGCATTCGCTGATCCTGCGCGACGTGGCCTATGTCATCCACGCGCAGGTCAGGGTGCGCCCGGGCGTCGGTGAGCATCCGGCCAAGTTCCGCGACCAGCTTCGCCGTCGGGTGCAGCGAGGTCAGTGCGAGTGGCGACCCTACCTGGGGTGTCGGGAGTTCTCGGCCTTCTTCGGGCCGCCCGAGGATGGGGATGTGCCGATCGCGGAGGGCAATGCGCTCGGTCGGATGCTCTTTGATCTTCGGTACGACGACAAGGCGGGGCCGCGCTTCGGCGAGGGGACCCCGGTGTTCTTCAACGCGAGGCTGGACAAGGGTTCGATGCGGGTGCCGCAAGAACTCTATGAGGGCCTCCTGGCGTCCAAGAGGTCGCGCTGATGCTTGTTGAACAGCTGGTCGCCTTTCACGGTCGGCTCCAGGATCAGGACGTCCTGCCTCCGGCCCATTACCAGATCAGGGCCGTGCACTGGTTTTTGGAGCTTGACGGCTCGGGGTGCTTCAAGGGCTGGGTTCAGGCGGGGGAGGATCTCAAGCGCGGGATCGTCGTGGCGCGGCCATTTTGCAAGAGGACTTCGGGTGTGTCGTCCCAGCTGCTGATCGACAACGCGCAGTATGTGCTGGGGTTGACGCTGCCCGAGAAGCTCAAGGGCAAGGCGAGCGAGGCGGTCGAGCGCGAAGAGGCCAGGACGCGGGAGTGCCACGCGGCGTATGTGGCGCTGATCGAGGGGCTCGCCGCCGAGCCTCTTGAATGCGAGGACGAGGCGGAGCCCGTCTGCGCAGTGAATGCGTTCTTCAAGTCCGAGGAGCAGCTTGAGGCGGCGCGGCAGAGCGCGCCCGAGGGGCTCAAGGCCGCCCACGACCTTGGGGTGAGGGTTGATGGGGTCCAGGTTCAGCGTCTGGGAGCGGCTCGGCGTTATTGGGCGCGTTACAGGGACGCGCAGGAGGAGGAAGGGGCGGCGTTGACCTCCGAGTGTCTCGTGACGGGTCAAACCGGGTTGATCGCCCAGGTCCACCCTGTGGCGATCCGGTTGGGGGGCGAGACGCCAGCGCTGGTGTCGGCCAACGACAACGCGAGCACCTCGTATGGCCTCAAGCGCAGCGAGATCGCGCCCATGTTGCTGGGGACGGCGCGCGCTTATGGTGAGGCGCTGGTCTACCTGCTGGAGACTGGAGGCCACCACTACAGGTGCGGCGAGGTCACCTATGTCTTCTGGACGCGGCAAGGCGACAATCTGGAGGTGGGGCTCTTCCTTGATGATCCCAAAGAGGATGACGTCCGGCGACTTCTCGCGTCCACCTTTCAACCTCGGGAGGCTGTGGACGTCGACCCCCGCGACTTCTACGCCTGTGCGTTGACGGCGAACAAGAGCCGCCTGGTGGTGCGCGACTATGTGGAGACGACGGTCCCGGCCGTTCAGCGAGGGTTGGCGAGCTGGTTTGATCGGCAGCGGCTCCTGGACGCGCAGACGGGGGAGTCGATGCGGCCTTATGGGATCTTCCCGCTGGCGGCGAGCTTGCACCTGGACGCTCGAAAGATGACGCCTCGGCCAGTGCCGGCGTTGATCCGCGCGGCGCTGTTTGGAGATCGACTGCCTCACGATCTGCTCCTCAAGGCGCTGCGGCGCGTGTCGATCGGGACGAAGCTCCAGAACGGCTCGCGGGAGCACCTGACCCGACCCCTGGCCGTGATCATCAAGATCGCGACCAATGACCTTCAAACAGGAGTACCATTGATGGAAGCGCTCAACCGCGAAGATCACCGCCCGGCGTACCTGTGCGGGCGCCTGTTCGCCGTCCTTGAGGAGATCCAGCGCGCGGCGCTGGGGTGGGACATCAACGCCACGGTGGCCGATCGCTTCTACGGGACGGCCTCCTCGGCGCCCGCGTCGGTCTTCGGTCGCCTGATGCGGGGCGCCCAGGCCCACCTCCAGAAGCTGCGCAAGACGAACTCCGGGGCCTGGACCAACCTCCAGCGCGAGATCGAGGCGATCACGGCGCCGCTGTCGAGCTTCCCGAGGACGCTGACGATCGTGGAGCAGGGGCAGTTCGCCATCGGCTACTACCACCAGCGGGCCGAGGGTGCGCGGCTGCGCAATGAGCGCAGGGCGGCGCGGGAGGCCGCCGCGTCCGAGGCTCAAGCGTCCGAGCTTTGAAACGAAGAGTTCTGCGCCGAGTATAGAATTCACACCACCAAGGAGAGCGCCATGACTGTTGTGCAAGATCCTGAGCGTCGTCATGACTTTGTACTGTTGTTTGACTGCACCGACGGCAACCCCAACGGCGACCCGGACGCCGGCAACCTGCCTCGGGTCGATCCCGAGACGATGCAGGGGCTGGTGACGGACGTCTGCATCAAGCGCAAGGTGCGCGATTACGTCGCGGCGGTGCATGAGGGTCGGGGTCGCTTCGGGATCTACGTCGAGCAGGGCGCGGTGCTCAACGCCCAGCACGAGCTGGCTTACAAGGCCGAGGAGCTGGTGTCGACGGGATCGAAGCAGGATCGGAAGACGATCGACAAGGCCAAGGCGTGGATGTGCAATCGCTTCTTTGACGTGCGGACCTTCGGCGCGGTCATGTCGACGGGGGTCAACTGCGGTCAGGTGCGTGGCCCGGTGCAGTTGACCTTCGCGCGGTCGGTGGACCCCGTGATCCCGATGGAGGTGACGATTACGCGGGTCGCGGTGACGAAGGAGGGCGAGGACAAGGAGACGGAGATGGGTCGCAAGACGATCATCCCCTATGGTTTGTACAGAGCGCACGGGTTCTTCACGCCCCGCTTTGCCAGGGATACGAAGGCCGACGGCGCGGATCTGGGGCTCTTGTGGGAGGCGCTGTCGCAGATGTGGGATCTGGATCGGTCGGCGTCGCGGGGGATGGTGTCGTGCCGCGGGCTCTATGTGTTCAGCCACGACAGCGCCTTGGGCAAGGCGCCTGCGCATGCGCTCTTTGACCGTGTCACCATCGCGCGCAGGGAGGGCGTGGAGGCGCCGCGACACTTCCGGGACTACGATGTGATGATCGAGACGGCGGGGATGCCCGAGGGGGTTGAGCTGACGGCGCTGGTGTCGTGAGTTCGGGGGGGCACCGCGGCGCGGATGGGCGGCTGCTGGTGATGTTGTCGGCCTTGCAGCACTACAGTTACTGCCCTCGGCAGTGCGGGCTGATCCACCTTGAGCAGACCTTCGATGAGAACCTCTACACGCTCAGGGGTCGCCAGGAGCACGCCCGCGTGGATGAGGCCCCGAGCGAGTGGCGCGGCGCGGTGCGCGTCGAGCGGTCGCTGCCTTTGTGGAGCGAGCGGCTCGGCGTGATCGGGCGTGGGGATGTGGTGGAGTTGAGCTACGCGGGTGGAGAGGTGGTGGGGGCGCGGCCTGTGGAGTACAAGCACGGCAAGCGGCACGCGGCGATTCATGACGAGATCCAGCTTTGCGCTCAAGCGCTGTGCCTGGAGGAGATGTTCGGGCTGGAAGTCGGGGAGGGCGACATCTACCACGTCAGCTCCCGAAAGCGCCGTGGCGTGGCCTTCGATGAGGGGCTTCGGCGGGCGACGCTGGCAGCGATCGAGGCGGTCAGGGCGCTCCTTGAGGGGGAGCGGCTGCCGGCCCCTGTGGCCGACGCCCGATGCAAGCGATGTTCGTTGGTGGAGGCCTGCATGCCTCATGCGTTGGAGCGGATGAGGCAGGGAGGGGCATCGTGAACCGTGTATTGCTCAACACACTCTATGTGCTCCAGGGCGGCGGCTATGTGAAGCTGGATCATGAGACGGTGGTGATTGAGCAGGACAAGACGCGCGTGGGCAAGATCCCGCTCTTGCACCTGGGCGCCATCATGGTCCGGGACGACGTCATGGTCAGCCCGGGGTTGTTGCGGGCCTGTTCGGAGCGCGGGATGGCGTTCTGCTGGCTGGATCGTCGCGGTCGATTCATCGGGGCGTTGAGGGGGCCCGCGACGGGCAATGTCCTGTTGAGGCTGGCGCAGCACGACACCTATCGAGACCGGGCGGCGCAAGTGGAGCTTGCCCGTTGCGTCGTCGCCGGCAAGGTCAAGAACGCTCGCAACACGCTGGTGCGGCGAGCCCGCGAGGCCAGCGGCCAGGAGCGGGCGATCATCGACAAGCAGCGGGCCAGCGTGGACGCTCTGGTCTACAGCATCCACAAGGCCGAGGGCCTCGACGAGCTTCGGGGTCTTGAGGGCATGGCCGCGAGGCTGTATTTCGGCGCCTTCAACGCCATCGTCGCGGGGACGGGCTTTGACTTCGAGGGTCGATCCAGGCGCCCCCCGAGGGATCCCTTCAACGCCGTGCTCTCCTTCCTTTACACGCTCTTGAGCGCCGACTGTGCGGCGGCGCTTGAAGGGGTGGGGCTCGATCCGCAGGTGGGCTTTTTGCACGAGGTCAGGCCGGGGCGTCCGTCCTGTGCGCTCGATCTGGCCGAGGAGTTTCGCTCCGCGCTGGTTGACAGGCTGGTCTTCGCGCTCATCAACCGCCGTCAGATCCACCCTGAGCGCGACTTCGAGGCGCGACCCGGAGGCGCAGTGTACCTCAATGAAAGAGGCCGCAAGACGGTCCTGGCCGAGTACCAGAAACGCAAGCAGAACCCCATTCGACACGCGCTTTTTGAGGAGCCCATGGCCTTTGGTCTCGTCCCTCATGTGCAGGCGCGGCTGCTGGCCAGGACATTGAGGAGGGACACGCCGACCTACATGCCCTTTGAGTACACGTAGGCAGAGGTTGATCCCATGGCGCGCTACCTGATCACCTACGATGTTCGTTCTTCTGATGAGGATGGCCCTGCTCGCCTGCGCCGAGTGGCCAAGATCTGTGAGTCTCGGGGGCGACGGGTCCAGAAGTCGGTCTTCGAGTGTGTCCTGACCGACACCCAGCACCATACCTTCGTCTCGCGGTTGCTTGACGTCATCGATCCCGCCGCGGACTCTCTGCGTATCTACAGGATCTCCGAGCCCCTCGACGAGCACCTGTCCGTCTACGGCGTCGATCTGAGCTTTGACTTCACCGCGCCGCTGATTTTTTAACCCTCCCTGCGGGACCCGGGTTGACCGGGCCCGAGCATTGAAAACCTGTCCTTGTGATCGACTCCGCGAACCCTGATCGATCGCCAAAACCCGGGGGGTTCGCGCTTTGGCTCGATCGCGTGCTCATCGTGATCGGGTGGGCACGCGGCCGGATCCTGGGCAGAGGCATCAGGTTGGCTGTGGAGGGTCCGCGATCCAGGGAGCATTTCCACTTTCCAGTGTTGAAGTTAGAGTGCCAGCGCGGGCCCCGGGTTGACCGGGGTCCGAGCGTTGAAACACGGCGTCGACCTACGACGGGCTCGTGACCGCGATGCGGGCCCCGGGTTGACCGGGGTCCGAGCGTTGAAACCAGCTTGACCCTGAAATGGTCCGCGAAGTCGAGCGCGCGGGCCCCGGGTTGACCGGGGTCCGAGCGTTGAAACTAATCCCCAGGATGCAGGCTGACTTTGCAGGCGCGGCGGGCCCCGGGTTGACCGGGGTCCGAGCGTTGAAACGCTGACCTGTCCAAGCTGCTTCAGTTTGTCAAGCGGGCCCCGGGTTGACCGGGGTCCGAGCGTTGAAACAAGGCACAGGCCGTCGCGCTGGCCAGCGCCCACCAGCGGGCCCCGGGTTGACCGGGGTCCGAGCGTTGAAACAGGGTCCAGCTTGAAGCCAAGCTGGCTGCCAACGGACGCGGGCCCCGGGTTGACCGGGGTCCGAGCGTTGAAACAACCAGTGGATTGCCAGCCTGGCCCCCCTGGGCTTTAGCGGGCCCCGGGTTGACCGGGGTCCGAGCGTTGAAACCCGGCCTGGGCTCGAGCCCAGCGCCACAAGGGCCGCGGGCCCCGGGTTGACCGGGGTCCGAGCGTTGAAACTAGCCGTTGGGCTGTCGTCTAGTGGCAAGATTTCCAGGCGGGCCCCGGGTTGACCGGGGTCCGAGCGTTGAAACTGGTCTGGACGCTGGCGGGCAACGAATGGGAAGCGGCGGGCCCCGGGTTGACCGGGGTCCGAGCGTTGAAACGGTCGTGGCACGACCGATGCGACGCCCCAGACGCGGGCCCCGGGTTGACCGGGGTCCGAGCGTTGAAACAACAGCGACGTGAACAGGCCAGGGGCAGGGGCAGGCGGGCCCCGGGTTGACCGGGGTCCGAGCGTTGAAACATCGGGTAGCCCTCCTTGGGGTGTTGGTGTTTGCGGGCGGGCCCCGGGTTGACCGGGGTCCGAGCGTTGAAACGTCCTTGAGCGGCCCGCCGACGCCAACGTCGAGAGGCGGGCCCCGGGTTGACCGGGGTCCGAGCGTTGAAACGACGAGCAGCTCGCGCAGCTCGCGCACCCGCAACGCGGGCCCCGGGTTGACCGGGGTCCGAGCGTTGAAACGTCGATCAAGGGTACGCCCGACGATATCGAGGCCGCGCGGGCCCCGGGTTGACCGGGGTCCGAGCGTTGAAACTCCTGGCAATACCTGGGCCGCTCGCTCTCGAAAGCCGCGGGCCCCGGGTTGACCGGGGTCCGAGCGTTGAAACAACTTCGAAGTTGAAGGCCACCCCATCCAGCCCGAAGCGGGCCCCGGGTTGACCGGGGTCCGAGCGTTGAAACGGCCTCGCGGTCCTCGAGGATGCGTCCAACTCGGAGCGGGCCCCGGGTTGACCGGGGTCCGAGCGTTGAAACAAATCCGGCCGTCGCAAGGCTGGCCGGCCGGCGCGGCGGGCCCCGGGTTGACCGGGGTCCGAGCGTTGAAACGTCGGGCGGCGAGAGCTCGCGCGACTCGCCCGGCGGGCCCCGGGTTGACCGGGGTCCGAGCGTTGAAACATCCGATGAAGAGGGCAAGAATCTGACCGCGCTGGCGGGCCCCGGGTTGACCGGGGTCCGAGCGTTGAAACCGCAAACTCAACCTCGCCGGCATCCAACAGCGCCGCGGGCCCCGGGTTGACCGGGGTCCGAGCGTTGAAACGGTCGGGGCGACCGTGCTCGCCGGCATCTCATTGGGCGGGCCCCGGGTTGACCGGGGTCCGAGCGTTGAAACCCCTGCTCGGGATCCCCGCGGCCCTCATCGACATCGAGCGGGCCCCGGGTTGACCGGGGTCCGAGCGTTGAAACTCCTGGCAATACCTCGGCCGCTCATTGAAGAAGGGCGGGCCCCGGGTTGACCGGGGTCCGAGCGTTGAAACTCGCTCATCCAATCCGAAGGCGAGGAGATCGAGTCGCGGGCCCCGGGTTGACCGGGGTCCGAGCGTTGAAACATGGCAACGCGCTCCAGGCGCGCGAACGTGGAGTCCGCGGGCCCCGGGTTGACCGGGGTCCGAGCGTTGAAACGGTGAGTTCAGGCGCACGACCGCGCCAGAGCACGAGGCGGGCCCCGGGTTGACCGGGGTCCGAGCGTTGAAACGCCCGCCGCGTCTGCCCGCAGGCGTGGGGGCCTCGCGGGCCCCGGGTTGACCGGGGTCCGAGCGTTGAAACCGGGTGAGGCCGGCCGGCTGTCTGTTTGGAGGTGGTGCGGGCCCCGGGTTGACCGGGGTCCGAGCGTTGAAACTGGAAGGAGTCGCACCGGGTGGTCTGGCGCACGGCGGGCCCCGGGTTGACCGGGGGTCCGAGCGTTGAAACTGGACTCCCTCGCGCTGACCGGCGCGGTGGCATTCCAGTCGCCCGCGGGCCCCGGGTTGACCGGGGTCCGAGCGTTGAAACGAATGGGCTGGCGCTGTCCAGGGTCACGCCGTCGCGGGCCCCGGGTTGACCGGGGTCCGAGCGTTGAAACATAATACGCTTGTTTTAACTCATCCCGCTTAGTGCGGGTCCCGGGTTGACCGGGGTCCGAGCGTTGAAACATCGTGGCCCGGACCAGGGGCCACGATCAGAAACAGCGGGCCCCGGGTTGACCGGGGTCCGAGCGTTGAAACGGCTGTGCTAGAGAATCGGGCGTCCGTTGAACAAAGAGGGGAGAGCGTGATGAAGACAGCGGTGATGAGGGTCCTTTGGCTGGGGCTGCTCGGCGGCCTGATGGGCTGCCCGTCGGCGACCGAGGAGATCGTCAAGCCCGATCCGGTGCCGACCTCGATCGAGGCCAAGGCCGAGGTCGAGACCAAGGCCGAGATCGAGGCCATCAAGTACCCGGCGACGCGCGCGGAGGACGTCAAGGACGTGATCCACGGGGTCGAGGTCCGCGATCCCTACCGCTGGCTTGAGGACGTGAAGTCCGAGGAGGTCAAGGGGTGGATGAAGGCCCAGGATGACCTGACGCGCGCCCATCTGGCCGGCTTGCCGGGGAGAGACAGGCTCGTGGCCCGGCTCAAGGAGCTCTACTACGTCGACACGCTGTCGGCCCCTTCGAGGCGTGGGGAGCGCTACTTCTACCAGCGCCGCCACGCGGACAAGGAGAAGGCGGTCATCTATTGGAGGCAGGGCGAGGAGGGCGAGGAGCGGGTGCTGCTGGACCCGAACGCGATGAGCGCCGAGCGGGGGGAGAACATCTCGCTGGGGGTGTGGGAGCCGACGCTCGACGGGCTCCGGGTGGCCTACACGCTCAAGGCCAACAACGCCGACGAGGCCACGCTCTACGTCATGGAGGTCGCCACGGGCGCGGTCAGCGAGGTCGACGTCATCGAGGGCGCCAAGTACGCCTCGCCGAGCTGGACCCCGAAGGGCGACGGCTTCTACTACACCTGGCTGCCGATCGACCCGGCGATCCCCACCGCCGAGCGGCCCGGCTTCGCCGAGGTGCGCTTCCATAAGCTCGGCACGGACCCGACCAAGGACCCCGTCATCCACGAGAAGCTCGGCGACCCGCGCAAGTTCCTCTCCGCGGACCTCTCGCGCGACGGCAAGTGGCTCTTCGTCTACAAGTGGAACGGCTGGACCTCGGTCGAGATCACCTTCCGAAGCGTCGCGGCGCGCAAGCCGGGCTTCGCGCCCTTCTTCAACTCCACCGACGCCCAGGCCTCCGTGATCGCCTGGGAGGATCACTTCTACATCCTGACCAACGAGGGGGCGCCGCGCTGGCGCGTCTACCGGACCAGGGCCAGCAAGCCCGGGCGCGAGGCGTGGGTCCCGATCGTCGAGCAGCGCGACGACGTGGTCATCGACGGGATGCAGATCGTCGGCGGGCGGCTGGTGCTCAACAACCTCAAGAACGCCGCCAGCACCCTCGAGGTCCGCGAGCTCGACGGCAAGCTCGTGCGCGAGGTCCCGCTGCCAGGCATCGGGGCCACCTCGGGCATGACCGGCAACCCCGAGGACGACGCGGCCTACTTCAGCTTCACGTCCTTCACGACCCCCTGGCAGATCTACCGCACCTCCATCAAGAGCGGCCAGTCCACCCTCTGGGCCGAGGTCAAGATCCCCGTCGATGCCACGCCCTACAAGGTCGAGCAGGTCTGGTACACCTCCAAGGATGGCACGAAGGTCTCCATGTTCATCGTCCAGCGCGCGGACGCCCCGAAGGACGGCTCGACGCCATTTTTGCTCTATGGTTACGGGGGCTTCCAGGTCAACATGAAGCCCTTCTTCTCCTCCGGCCTCTTCCCCTGGCTGGAGGCCGGCGGGGGCTACGCGGTGCCGAACCTGCGCGGCGGCGCCGAGTACGGCGAGCAATGGCACCAGGACGGGATGGTGCTCAAGAAGCAGAACGTCTTTGACGACTTCATCGCCGCCTCGCGCTTCCTCATCGACGGCGGCTACACCGCCCCCGAGCGGCTGGCCATCCGCGGGGGCTCCAACGGCGGGCTGCTCGTCGGCGCCGCCATGACCCAGGCCCCCGAGCTCTTCGGCGCCGTGATCTGCGGCGTCCCCCTGCTCGACATGGTCCGCTACCACCTCTTCGGCAGCGGCAAGACCTGGATCAGCGAGTACGGCTCGGCCGACGACGAGGCCCAGTTCAAGGCCCTGTACGCCTACTCCCCCTACCACCAGGTCAAGCCCGGCGTCGCCTACCCCGCGGTCCTCTTCATGACCTCCGACACCGACGACCGCGTCGACCCCCTGCACGCCCGCAAGATGGCCGCCGCCGTCCAGGCCCTCAGCTCAGGCGATCAGCCCGTCCTGCTGCGCATCCAGGCCCAGGCCGGCCACGGCGGCTCCGATCTCGTCAAGGAGCGCGTCGAGGAGTCCGCCGACATGTACGCCTTCCTCATGAGCCTCTTTGGCATGAACCAGGAGCCCTGAAGAACCCCTTCGACCCCCTCGACGCCACGCACAATCAACGTGCCCTTAGGGAGCCTCGCCATGGGCGAACTTGACCGGCCCTGCCAATTTGTTACAAGAGTGGAGTGTCCGAGGAGCAATGAGGCTTGTTCGGGAACTTCGAGGCGTCCATGAGCGTCCAGAAGAAGGGCTTCACCCTCATTGAGTTGATGCTCGTCGTGTCGATCGTCGGCATCCTGGCTTCCATCGCCGTGCCCTCCTTCATCCGCTACGTCAAGCTGACGAAGAAGTCCGAGTCCTTCTCCAACCTCAAGGCCCTCGGCGACGGCGCCGCCTCCTACTACGAGGTCGACCACTACACCGAGGACGGCAAGCCCGTCGACGAGAAGCAGTTCCCCACCCCCTCGGGCAACCTCATCGACACCAACGCCTCCAAGCTGCCCGACTTCGTCCCCCGCGGCACCAAGTACGCCTCGACGGCCATCGACTGGAACACCCAGCCCTGGCTCGGCCTCAAGTTCCAGATCATCAAGCCCCAGTACTACCGCTACCGCTACTTCGCCGACAACAACGACCCGGCCCTGCCCGACTTCTTCACCGCCTGGTCCGAAGGCGACATCGACGCCGACACGGAGACCTCCCGCTTCGGCCTGAGCGGCGTCGCCGACCCCAGCGGCGGCATCTCGCTGTCCGCCATCTTCTCCTACGACAGCGACAACGACCTCGAATAACCCCCCCGACCTCCCCCCTCTCGCACTTCTTGAGCCACGCCGCCAGCGCGATCGAGCGACCCTGCGAGACCCTTGACGCACAAACCCGGCCCGACGGCGGCACCAGTCCCCCAATGCTCAGTCCGCGTTGAGCGCGTCGACGACCTCCAGCACGTCCCCGATCGAGTAGAAGTCCACCGTGATGAAGTTCGCCCGCCGACCCGCCTCCTCCTGACACCCCCGCACCCGATCGATCAAGAGCGGGTTGTGGTTGACCCGCTCGGCCAGATCCGCCCGCCCGATCGGGTTGGTCAAAAAGTGGTTGAAGATGAAGAGCGCGTTGCCCATCGAGCCCCGGTTGATCGCGCAGCTGAAGTCCGCCGCCGTCCGCGCGCTGTAATGCGTCTCCCAGGCGTGCGCCCACACGTCGAGGTAGGGCCCCTCGATCTGCCCCCCGCTGTCGGTGAACAACACCAGCCGCTCGCCGCGCTCGATCATCGACCCCAGCGTCGGCCAGCTCCCCCCCGCGTGCGCGTAGACCTCGGCCATCAGGCCGCTCTCTTCCATGGCCGCCAACGTCAACTCGGGGCCTATCCCGCTCTCGAAGATGATCGTCACCACCTCGCGCGGGTTCGCGTCCAGGAAGGCCCGGATCTCCCCCAGGCCCTCGACCAGCGGCTGCCGCCCCGCCAGACAGACCCCGTGGCAGAGCGAGGCGACCCCCTCGTCGTCGTGGGTGTCCAGCATCAACCCGCGCACCCCCCCCAGGAGCTGGTCCGTGATGCTCTCGCGCTGGTTCGGGCCGAAGAAGCCGCGCGCCTCGCTCGCCATCGCGTTGTGCGTCGTGACGGTGGCCACCTCGTCGTACCGACGATCGCACAGCGCGACCCGGCCATTGCACCCGCCCTCCTCGGGCGCCCACCGGTAAGCCTCCCCCGCCTCCTCGCCCCCCCCGTCGATGTCCCCCGCGTCGCCGGGCTCCTCGCCCAAGGCCCCGACCTCCGCCCCATCCCCGCAGCCCGAGCATAGAAACACCAGCAAGAACAAGGAGATGGGTCGTGATTCAGGCATGCTCAAGCTCCCCCCGCGGGCTCCCTGACGAAGCGGTAGACCCGGGCGGGCTTCGAGGCCGTGATCCGCTTGCCGGGGGCCTGCTCAAGGACCCCATCGTCGATCATCCGCAGCACGCGCCGCCTGAAGTTGCCCGGGTCGAGCCGCTCGCCGAGGATGACCTCGAAGACCGCGCGCAGCTCCGCGATGGAGAAGGCCTCGGGGACCAGCTCGAAGGCGATGGGGCCGCGGTGCAGCTCCCGGCGCACGCGCGCCAGCGCCGCGCGCAGGATCTCGGCGTGATCAAAGGCCAGCGCGTCCGGGTCGAGGGCCGCGGCCGAGAACCACGCCGCGCCAGAGGCGTCGCCGCCGGCGCGGACGAAGGGCGCCAGCTCCGGCTTGACGAGCGCGAACCAGGCGACGCTGATGACCCTGAGCCGAGGGTCGCGCCCGGCCTTGCCGAAGGCGCCGAGCTGTTCGAGGTACACCGAGCCGCGCGGCAGCCCCGTCTCCTCGGCCAGCTCGCGGGCCGCGGCCACCTCCAGATCCTCGCCCTGATCCTCGCCCTGGCCGACGCGCACGAAGCCCCCCGGCAAGGTCCAGCGCCCCTTGAAGGGCGGCCGATCGCGCTCGATCAGCAGCAGCCTCAGATCCGCGTCCTGGATGGTGAAGATGACCAGATCCACGGCCACGGCGGGCCGCGGATAGCGGCTGATGTCCGTCATCGCGCTCCTCCCTCCCTGGCACTATCGTGCACCAGAGAGATGCTTCGCAAGTGATACCCGACCACAGCCGAGAGACCCACGTTGTGGGCGGTCCAGGCGGCGCCCTGAGCCTGTGCCATCACTCGGCGGTGCGGTGCACCAGCCTCGCCCAGGCCCAGGCCATCCCCCTGTCCTCGCCCACAAAGCAAGCCCTTCGTCTGTGGTACGGAACCACGTTTGAAGCACTTTCATCTTGGGCATCCTGGTGGCCTGAAATGTAAGTGGCTTGAGCATGGCTCCGTATGATTGGGTATGACCGCCCTGCGGCACCCGGGATCGTCGCGTCGAGGAGGCCCTCACCGGCTTCTGGCGCAGTTGTCGCGTCGCGTTTCATGGAACCTGCGGCCCCAGGGTTCGGGGCCGAGCCTCATGAGAACCGCCAGAATCAAGAAGTGAGCGCCTGCTCCAGACGACGATCCCGGCCTGGCGCCCATCCGGCGAGGGTGGATCGAGCCCTCGGCGGATGGGCGCTCGGGTCAGCGGCCCAGATCCAGCGGATCGGTCGTCTTGACGAGGTGGAAGCCCGCCTCGGCCAGCGCCTCGAGGCCCCGAGCGGCCAGCGCGGGGAAGTCGAGCGAGGGCGGCAGCGGGTCCAGCGGCGGGGCCGGGACGGGGCTCATGGCGTCCTGCAGGACGTAGACCCGGTCGACGAGCGCGGGGTCCGTGGACAGGATCCGGTCGTGCAGGTCGCGCAGGGTCGACAGGACGCAGTGCGAGCTGGCCTGCCCGAAGACGTAGACCCGATCGTGGGACATCAGCGCTTCGAAGAGGCCCTCGTTGAAGGCCCCGACGCGCTGGCCGCCGAGCTCGGTGACCTCCGGCGAGAGGACCGAGTAGTTCTCGGTCAGCGGGTGCGCGCCCTTGAGTTCGAAGCGGGTCGGCTGGCGGCGGGCGACGCCGTGGTAGATCGAGGCCTCCATCATCGCCGGGACCAGGGCGTGGCTGACGCCCCCCAGCAGCGTGTGCCAGGGCCAGATCGTCAGGACGTAGCGGCCGCTGTCTTCGAGGCGCTGGCAGTACTCCAGGCAGACCTCGACGCTGGCCTCGACGGGCTTGAAGCGGCCTCCTCGCACGTCCTGGGCCGAGATCGTCGTCAGCGGCGCGGGGTGGCGGCCCTCGGCGTCGACCCAGAAGGCCGGGTGGAAGATCTGGTGGACGGCGTGGGTGTCGAGCGAGAAGATCAGGCTCGTGATCCGATCCAGGTTGCCATAGATCCACGAGAGCGCCCGCGCGCTGTCCTCGACGGCGCCCGGCACGAAGAGGCTCGCGCCCGGCACGCAGAAGCCCACCTGGCAGTCGATCCCGAAGGCCGCCACGCGCACCCTGTCCTCGGCCGCCGGGCGCAGCCCGAGCCGCCCCCTCGCCTCGACCGCCTCGGCCGCAACGACGGCGGCGCGCTCGATGTAGACCGACCCGACCGCGTCGGGATCGTAGAAGCTGGGCAGGGCGAGGCTCATGGCGGACCTCCTTTCTTCAGAAAGCGTCGAGGACATCGTTGTCACGCGGGGCTGGCGGTGTCCAGTCGGGCGCGCCTGTCGCGACGAGCTTGTCAAGTTAGAGTGTTTGTGACTCCATAAAGAGTCGTGGCGACTATTTCTGCACGAGCGACGGGCATGTCAAGGCCGATGAGGGCCAGAGGGCGAAAAATCACCTCAGCGGGCGGGGTGGCGGGCGACGAAGCGGACGATGTCGCTCCAGGCCAGTTCGAAGCTGTGGCGATCGAAGTTCGAGCCGGTCACGAGCCAGTCGAAGTGGGGCGGGTCGTGGCGGCTGTCGCGGAAGTGCCCGATGATGTCGTGGTGGTCGGCGTTGGCGGTGTGGATCACCTCGCCGCGGATCTGCGAGGCCGTCGGCACGACCCCGTCGTTGGACTCCATCCAGTCGTCCAGCGGGTAGCCCCGGTGCAGCGCCGCGATCTGCACGTCCGTCAGCGCCGGCCGGTGCGCCTCGTCGAGCACCCCGGCGATCTTGTGCAGCGCGTGGTAGAGCGTGTGCATGGCCTGCGCGTAGGGCGCCATCCCCGTCGAGAGCGTCGAGCGCACCCCCGGCGGGTTGGCCCGCGTGACCACCGAGCCGTAGCGCGTCGTCGGCCTGTCCACCGTCGTCGCGTTGAACAGGTCCATGCACTGCGGCGCGAGCTGCGGCAGCAGCGACTGATCGTTGCCGACCTCGGCGAAGAAGTCCTTGATCTGCGCGCGACGATCCGGCGTAAAGTCGCTCAACAGTTGAGAAAACATCTGATCCAGGATCGTCCGCCCCAGCCGCGTGCTCCCCTGCGGGATCGCCAGCAGCCCCGCCAACCTCGCCAGGATCGACACCGGCAACGCCCCAAAGCGCGTAATGTAGATCGTCGCCAGAGAGAGCACCTGCAGGAGCCGCTGCCCCATCAAGCTGGTGAAGACCCCCGCCATCGGCGCGCCGTAATGCGGCGTCGCGATCGACACCACCGTCTTGACCCGGCTCGCGTAGCGCTCCACGTCGATGCTCGTGCGCAGGCACACCCCCGGCGTCGTCAGCAGCCGCGCGTCCAGCCCCCCCGTCGAGTGGCCGATCAAGTGGATCTCCACCCGCTCCGGATCCTTGACCGTCGCCGCGATCGACTCCAGCAGCGCCACCGTCCTGCGGTGCAGGGACGCCGTCGGCGACGCCTCCGTGAAGTAGGCCTGCGCTCTGAGCCCCTCCTGCTCGAAGAGCTCGGGCAGCAGCACCCGCACATGCTCCCAGTACCCCACCTCGCCGAGGTTCGTGAAGCCGAAGAAGCCGGGGATGATGTAGATCAAGTGGTCCGTGGGGCCCTGGGCCTCGGGCATCGGCGTGCTCCTGAGCGGGTCTGCGCCAAGCGGCGCGACGCAGCAACCTAACACGGCCGACCCGGCCGACCCAACGCCTCCAGCCCCAGAGCGATCCGCCCGATGGTCCAATCAGGCCACCCCGAGGGGGTGTCCATTTGGACATCTCCCGGCCCTCGACGATCCGGGCTAGATTGCCAGACATCGAGGGTGGGGACGCCAACCCCACGGGCCTGGACACTTCCTGCGCCAACCGCTCGCGGCGCGCAGCCGAGATATCAAGGAGACAACGAAGATGACACACGCACGCAGACTCTCGATCACGACCGCCCTGGCCTGCTGCTGCCTCAGCATGCTGGCCTGCGTCCAGGACCAGACCCCCACCGCCGATCTCAACACCGTCGAGGGCGCCAGCCTCGGCGACGCCCCCGAGCAGGACGCCCCCGACCGCGACGCCCCCGACCGCGAGGGCGAAGGCGACCGCCTGCCGCCCGAGGGCGAGGGCGACGGGCCGACCTGCCTGGACCGCTGCAAGGCCGGCGCCCGGGCCGCCTTTACCCAGTGCGTCGACAGCGGCCGTGACCGCGAGGCCTGCGGGGACTACGCCCGAAACCTCGCCCGCAACTGCGCCCAGGACCATTGCGGCGGCGAAGAGGCCTCCTGCGAGGACCGCTGCCAGAACCTCGGCCGCCGCGCCTTCCGCCGCTGCTCCGAGGCCGGCGGCGAGCGCGTCCGATGCGCCCGCGTCGCCCACGGCTTGACCCTGCGCTGCGCCGAGGCCCGCTGCCAGGACAACGTCGAGTGCGAGGACCGCTGCATCGAGGGCGCCCGCGCCGCCGCTGACCAATGCGTCGACGAGGGCCACGACCCCGAGGCCTGCCGCCTGCGCGCTCGCCACGGCGCCGCCGCCTGCATGGAAGAGCATTGCGCCCCCTCGGAGCGCCCCGCGCCTGGCGATGACACCGAGCCCCCCGCGCCCGGCGACCGCCCCGCGCCCGAGGACGACACCGAGCGCCCTGCGCCCGAGGAGCGCCCCGAGCCCCCGCCCTCCTGCGAGGACGGCTGCGGCCTGCGGGCCCGCCAGCTCCTGGCCGATTGCGTCGCCGACGGCCACGCGGAGAGCGACTGCGCCACCCGCGCTCGGACCTTCCACGGCCAGTGCATCGACCGCTGCGAGGAGGCCCCCGCCCCCCGCCCCTGATTTTCGAGTGTGCCTGCAAGACCGGGAGGTTCCCGCGACCCCCCGGATTTAACAAGCGGATGCCCCGGACCTCACACTTATGGGAGACCGGGGCTCTTCTTTTTCTTGCCCCAGGCGAGTTTGCATTTCTGACGCCGCCGCCCCATCCTCCCTGCCGTGAAGGGGAGGTGGGATGCGGCGTGAGCGGGTCAAAGCCATCGCCGTCGGGATCATCACGGTCCTGACGGGCTACCTCGGGCAGGCCCATGGCCGCTTCCTCTACCTGGAGCGCCTGACCACCGACGAGGTCCTGGCGCCCCCGTCGAGCCCGGACCTCACGCCGCCGACCTCGGCGATCTCGGCGCCGTCGCCCCCTCCGCCCTCGCTGGCCGCGCCGCAAGCCTCCACGCCGGGGACCGCCGCGCCGCCCTCCGCCCTCGCCGGTGGGATCGGCGCGTCGGGGGGCGCGGCCCGGAGCCTCCACGTCCTCTTCATCGACGGCCTGCGCGCCGACTTCGTCCCCCGGATGCCCCACCTGAGCCGGATGGCCTCGATGGGAGCGTCGAGGGCCTTGATCGCGGACTTCCCCTCGATGACCTACGCCGGGGCGACGACGCTGGCCACGGGCGTCACGCCGCTCTACAGCGGGGTCCGGCTCAACGACACCCAGCCCTGGGTGCCGCTGGACTCCCTGTCCCAGCGCGCCGACGCCGCCGGGATCGACGTCTTCATCGACGGCGAGGAGCTGGACGACTTCGTCCTCCTGATGCGCCCGACGCGCGACTTCACCGCCGGGGGCTGGGCAGAGGCGGGCGCAGGCGAGGGGAGGCGGCTGTCGTGGCTCTACTTCGAGGCGGTGGACAGGGCGGGGCACCAGCACGGCGCGGCCTCTGAGCAGTACGCCGAGGCCGTCGCGCAGGCCGACGCCCGCGTCGGCGCGCTGCTGGAGCGCCTCGATCCGGCGCGGGACGCCCTCGTGGTCGTCTCCGATCACGGCCACCTCGACGCGGGCGGCCACGGCGGCGACGAGCCCGAGGTGGTCACGGCGGCCTTCGTCGCCTTCGGGCGCCCCTTCGTCAAGGGCGGGGGGCGCGGCGGCGCGGCCCCCATGCGCGACTTCGCCCCGACTGTGGCCGCCGCGCTCGGGATCGCCGCGCCCTCCGGGGCCTTCGGCGTCCCGATGGTCGACGCCCTCGACCCGGCGCTCGCCCTGGTTGGCGCCGAGGCGGCCGAAAAACCTCCTGATTACAAGGGGATGGAGAGGGCCGCCGCGCAGGACGCCCAGGACCGGGCGCGCTTCGTCGAGGGCGCCAGGGGGCGGCTGCTGATCGGGGCGCTGGTGTGCCTCCTGATCGGGCTCCTGGCGGCGGCGCTGCATGGGGGCGGGGTCTTGCGGCTGCGGGCGCGGGACTTCTTGCCGGGTGTGGTCTACAGCGGCCTCTTCGGGCTGGGCCACTGGGCGCTGGGCTACCCGATGACGTGGAGCATCCCGCGCGGCGAGGCGGCCTTCATCATCGAGTTGAGCGCGGTGGGGGTGTTGGCGACGGCGGCGGCGGTGTGGATCGCGCGGGCCGATCGTCGGGTCGAGGAGGCCTGGGCCACGGCGCTGCTCTTTGGCCTCCCCTACGCGCTGGCGTCGGCCTGGGCCGGGATCGACATGCGGCAGCTGCCGGCCCCGGTCGAGAGCTACGCGGTGATCTTCCTGGCGACGCTGATCTTCTACGACGGCATCTTCTTTGGCCTGCGCGCCTTCTCCCGCCCTCCTGCGCCCCTCAAAGAACCTTCGTCAGATCCCGGTGTCCAAGGCGTCTGAGAGGTCGTCTGGAAACCGAGGAGAGGCATCATGATCAAGCACTTCCCTGCACTTGGGCTGTGTCTGGCGGTCGCGTGCGCGGCCGCCTGCCAGGGTCACACACAGGAGGCCGTCGGGCTCGACGCCGCCGCGGCGAGCGCCGCCCTTGAGGCCGCCCTGGGCGCGGCCCCGCAGCGCGCCGCCGAAGGCGCGCAGCCCGGAGGCTCG
>SXGS01606082.1_pt1 | contig 40603 bp, 27 predicted proteins | sample 3174681 | NCBI WGS metagenome assembly SXGS01 (sample SAMN11356861, study PRJNA531348) | freshwater metagenome | isolation source: freshwater sample F1-80 | place: China: Fuxian Lake, Yuxi | collected 2017-12-25 | reverse complement strand
CTCCTCGCTGCGCAAGGAGGGGGGACGCTTGAATTACGGACACGGGTGGATCGGGGGTGGGATCGTTGGATGGGCACGATGATTCGGGGGGTGGGCCGCAGGAGCCTTCGCCGGGATCACTGGCCGTCTGGGGCGGGTGGCGAGGTCGTCGGGGCGGGACCCGACCCACCTTGCCCGTAATACGAGCGTCCCCCCTCCTTGCGCAGCGAGGAGGGGGACAGGGGGTGGAGTGCGGGGGACTGGGGGTGGAGTGTGCGGGGCTCGACGTGAGGGCCTGGCTTTGAGACGATGGTTCGGGGCGCGTTGAGTTGATGAGCGTGGTCTTGAGCGGGGAGGGCGGTGTTGGACTTCGATGAGCTTGGGAGGGTGCTGCGGGAGAGGCCGCGGCGGAGCTTGAGGCGCCAGCGGGCGGCGGCGGTGCTGGTGCCGATCGTGGACGACGGAGGGCCGTTGAGGTTGATCCTGACCCGGCGGACGGAGGGGCTGTCCACCCACAAGGGGCAGGTGGCCTTCCCGGGAGGGGGGATCGATCCGGGCGACGCGGGGCCGACGGCGGCGGCGCTGCGAGAGGCCGAGGAGGAGATCGGGCTGAAGGCCGAGGCGGTCGAGGTGCTCGGCTGGCTCGACGACTTCCCGACGATCTACGGCAACACCATCGTCACCCCGGTCATCGGCCGCCTCCGCGTCCTCCCCCCCCTGCGGCCCTCGCCGGACGAGGTGGCGCGGATCTTCACGATCCCCTTTGAGATCCTGGAGCGCCCGACCGGGTGGAGGGTGGACGTCGTCCGACGTCGAGATCGCGACTGGCCCATGATCTACTGCGATCACGACGGCGAGACGCTCTGGGGCCTGAGCGCCTACATCACCATGCACCTGCTGGAGTTCTGGCCCCAGGGCGCCCCCATCGCGATCCCCGGCGAGCTCATCCAATAGCGCTCCTGAAACTCCTTGGCAGCGATGGCGAGGCGCGCCCGATCGCGAGCGATCCCCGGCGAGCGCATCCGACAGCGCGGGCGGCGCCATCTGCGCGCCGCGTGTCGTCGATCCGATCGCGATCCCCGGCGATCAAGGCTGATACCAGACCACAGCCGAGAGACTCACTTTGTGGGCGGTCCAGGCGGCGCCCTGAGCCTGGGCCTTCAGTCGGCGGTGCACCAGCCTGGCTCAGGCCCAGGCCATCCCCCTGTCCTGGCCCACAAAGCAAGCCCTTCGTCTGTGGTCTGGTATGAGATCGCGGCAGCGGCGAGTTCAGTCAGCCGCGGGGTTCAGTCGGCGGCAGGGGGTTGGGTTGCAGGTTGTTGATCTTGCTTGTCTTCTGGCCTGGTTTCTGAGGGGGCTTCGGGGTTGGGAGGGGCGCGTTCGAAGTGTCGCATCTCGACGAGCGCGCCGCGATCGTAGAGGGCCTCCTCCTTGATGGCGCCGTTCTTGTGGAAGTAGCGCCAGGGGCCGTGCTTCTTGTCGTTGTCGTAGTCGCCCTGGGCCATCTCGCGGGTGGAGCGCGGGTGGTAGAGGAGCCAGGGGCCGTGCTTGAGGCCGCGTCGGTAGTGCCCGTCGTGGGTGAGCAGGCCGTCGGGCGACCAGCGCATGGCGCGGCCGTGCAGGGCGCCGTCGGAGGTGGCGCAGGCGATCTCCTGCCCGAGCGGCGGCGCGTGGCCGACGGGGGAGGAGCCCTCGGGGCAGAGGAGCTCGACCCTATCGAGGCCGCCATGCAGGTCGAGCTGGGCGCGGTCGAGATCGGCGGTGGCGGGCTGGGTGCGGTCGAGATCGGCGGGGGCGGCGGGCTGGTCGCGGTCGTCGCTGGTCGAGCCCGACGAGTCGGGCTGGCAGGCGAGCAGCGAGAGCAGGATGAGGGCGGGGGTGATCTTCATGGTCCCTGGGAGCGGCGTGGTGCATCTCCAGCGCGTTGAGAAGCCGTCGGGAGACTCCAGGCCGTCGTCGTGGGGGTTCAAAGCAGCCATCTGCGGCTCGGGCTCGGTCGGGCGCTGCCTCGGCCCTCCATCGTCCCATCCACGTCTGCCTGCTTTTGACCTCTCACGACTGGGCCTTTCATGGGCCAACGGCCTCTGAATGAGGTTGCGCGCTGGCTGGTGGGATTGCAAGCGATCGCGCGGAGATGGACGGCGCGGTCTGGATCAGTTAGAAGATTTGCCCTGCGCCGCCAGGAGTCTGCGCGGCCTCTCAACCCTTTGCGTGCCCGTCGCGGGACGTTGCTCCGAGCCAGGGGCGGCTGAATCACAGGCGCCGTGGCGCGGGGTGATCGCGCGGGCACGCCAAGCGAGACAGCGAGCCGCCGCCATGCCCATGCTCGAAGAGCGCCACGTCTGCGCTCACCACCGACTCTCCCAGGCCGACTTCACGAGCCCGGGCGCCGAGGCCCACTATCCGCCGGATCTCGGCGTGGAGCCCTTCCACCTGGACATCGAGCTGCGCCTGGATCTGGAGGCGCGCGCCGCGTCGGGCGTCGTGACGATCCGGGTGAGGGGTCGGCGTCCGGGGGCGGACGCGCTGGAGCTGGACGCGGTGGACTTCGAAGATCTCTCGGTGGAGGGGGATCGGGGCCTTCGCCACCAGTACGACGGCAAGAAGCTGCGGGTGTCGTGGTCGGAGGGCTTCGAGCGGGACGAGGAGCGCGCGCTGGTGGTGCGCTACCGGGTGGTCGAGCCTGTCTCGGGGCTCTTCTTCTCCAAGCCGAGCGCGGCCTACCCCGACGCGGCGTGGTACGCGGCCACGGACCATGAGACGGAGCGGGCCAGGCATTGGCTGCCGTGCGTGGATCTGCCCAGCGTGCGCACGGAGCTGGACTTCCACCTCCGGGCCGAGGCGCGCTTCGAGATCCTGGCCAACGGCGAGCTGATCGCCGAGGAGGCGCACGAGGACGGCACGAAGACGGCGCACTGGCGCTTGAGCTGGCCGTGCCCGAGCTACCTCGTGTGCTTCGCGATAGGGGACTTTACGCGCTTTGACGACGGCGAGTTCGAGGGCATCCCGCTGGCGTACTTCTGCTCGCGAGAGCACTCGCCCGAGGATCTGGAGCGGGCCTTCGGGCGCACGGGCGAGATGCTGGGGTGGATGACGCAGAAGCTGGACTTCCCCTTCCCCTACCCGAAGTACTTCCAGTTTGCGCTGCCGGACTTCGGCGGGGCGATGGAGAACATCTCGCTGGTGAGCTGGAGCGACATCTTCGTGCTCGACGAGGTGCTGGCGCGCGAGTGGACCTGGCTGGTCGATCAGGTCAACGTCCACGAGATGGCGCACAGCTACTTCGGCGACGCGGTGGTGTGCCGGGACTTCGCCCACGCGTGGCTCAAGGAGTCTTGGGCGACCTACATGGAGACGTGCTGGCTGGAGGACATGCGCGGCGCGGACGAGCAGCGCTATGACATCTTCTCCAATGCCTACGCCTACTTCGAGGAGGCCGATGGGAGCTACAAGCGGCCCGTGGTCACGCGGACCTTCAACACCTCGTGGAACATGTACGACCGCCACCTCTACCCCGGGGGGGCCTGCCGCCTGCACACGCTGCGGAGCTTGCTGGGCGACGAGGTCTTCTGGGAGGCGGTGCGGGACTACCTCAAGACGTGGGCCGGGCGCGTGGTCGAGACGGAGGACTTTCGGCGGATCATGGAGTTGCACTCCGGCCGCTCGCTGGTGCGCTTCTTCGACCAGTGGTTCTACAGCCCCGGCTACCCGGCGCTGAAGGTGTCCTTTGCCTACGACGCGGGTCGCGGCGAGGGGACCTTCGAGATCGAGCAGACGCAGGTGGACGAGAAGGAGGGGGTGCCGGTCTTCGCGCTGGAGCTGGAGCTGGGCTGGGTGATCGACGGCGAGCTGCGCTGCCAGCCGGTGAGCGTGGACAAGGCCAGGCACACCTTCGTGATCGCGATGGGGGCCGATCCGGCGCAGGTGCGGGTTGATCCCAAGGGCAAGGTGCTGCGCAAGCTGGACTTCAACCCTGGGGACGACAAGCTGCGGGCGCAGCTCGTCGGGGCGTCGGACGTCGAGGGTCGTATCCTGGCGGCGATGGAGCTGGCGGCCACGGGCAAGCGGGCCAACCTGCTGGCCATCCGGGACGCCTACACGGCCGAGCCCTTCTGGGGGGTGCGGGTGCGGATGGCGCGGGCGCTGACCAAGGCGCGCACGGACGCGGCCATCGACCACCTCGTGGAGCTGCTGGGCCAGGAGCAGGACCCGATGGTGCTTGAGCACTTCATCCGGGCGCTGGGGGGCTTGAGGGACGGGCGGGTGCGGGCGGCGCTGGAGTCGCGGATCGACGCGGGGCTGCCCTACCGGGCGCACCAGGCGGCGCTTGAGGGGCTGGGGCTTCAGCGGGGCGACGCGCCGGTCGAGCGGCTGGCGAAGGCGGCGCAGACCGCTGGCTTTGGGGGCCTGGCGCAGTCGGGCGCGCTGCGGGGGCTGGCGTACAGCCGCCGACCCGAGGTGCTGGAGACGCTGATGGCCATGACCGCGCCGGGGGCCTCGCCGATGCGCGCGCGGGGCGCGGCGGTGACGGCGCTGGGGATCCTCGGCGGCGCGCTGGACGAGGTGCGGCAGGCGCCGGTGGTCGAGCGCCTCGTGGATCTGCTCAGGGACCCCAACGACAGGATCCGCTGGAGCGCGGGGTTGGCGCTGTCGGGGCTCAAGGCCGCGGCGGCGATCCCGGCGCTGGCGGCGTGGCGCGACGGCGCGCTGCCCGCGCAGGAGAAGGTCCCGGTCGATCGGTGGATCGCGGCCATTCGAAAGGGCGAAGACCCCCGCGTGCCCGCGCTGGAGAAGCAGCTCGAAGAGGCCAACGGGTTGATCCGCAAGCTCGGCGCTCGCCTTGAGAAGATCGAGGCGAGGCTTGAGGCCGCCGACAAGAAGCCCGCCGATGAGGGCGGCGCCGTCGACAAGAAGACCGCCGACGAGGGCGGCGCCGTCGACAAGGCGGAGTGAGGCCAGGGCGAAGCCCGGCGGATCGCGCCTGACCGGCCGATCCGAGCAGGGAGATCGCGGCCCCGCGTGTGAAGGGCATCCCTTCGCCGCGGGCACCCTGGACGGCCGACCCGAGCAGGGAGATCGCGGCCCCGCGTGCGCTTTCGGGCGCGTTCCTTCGGCCCGTCGCGCCTATCTCCGCGCGCTTATTGTGAAAATACGGTCGTGGGGTGCGGCGGCAGCGGGGCTCCAAGGGCGCTCGGCGGCCTCTTTTGCGCTCGCCGAGCGATCCGGCGCGCCGTTTTCTCGCCGCGCGCTCGGTGCTCCTTTCGCTTGCCGTGCGATCTGGCGCGCCGCGCGCGGGCTGGGGCGGCCGCTTACGCGCTCGCCACACCGTGCGATCTGGCGCGCGCGGGCTGGATCAGGGCGCGGGCGAGAGGACGGCGACCATGCTCATGCCGACGAGCGTCTTTTGCCGGGTCATTGCGGCGATGCCGCGGCTGAGGCGCCCGAGCAGGGTGCGCGGCGAGAGCGGGCCGCGGTTTCCGAGGTAGTCGGTGGGGTTGTCGTAGAGTCCTCGGAGGGTCCAACCCTGGCGTTGGGCCAGGACGGCGAAGGTCTTCGGGCTGTAGAGGCGGATGTGCTGGTCGGGCTTGATGTGGTCGATGCGGGGCATGGCCGCGCCGGTGCGCCGGGCGACCCAGGCCAGGGGAGAGGCGGCGTTCCAGTTCGGGGTGCTCATGACCAGGACGCCGCCGGGCTTGAGGGCGCGGCGGCTGGCTTCGAGGAAGGGCACGGGGTCGGGGACGTGCTCGATGAGCTGGTGCATCAGGACGACGTCGGCGAAGGCGTCCTCGGGCTGGGTCAAAAAGTCCTGGCTGCGGACGTCGACGCCGTGCATCAGGCGCGCGATCGTGGGGCAGTCGGCGTTGATGTCGAAGCCGCGGACGGTCCAGCCGCGCTTCCTGGCGGCGCTGAGCTGAGTGCCGACCCCGCAGCCGACCTCGACGAGCACGCCGGGTCGCTGGTGCGCCTCGATCAGGTCGAGGGTCCATTGCCAGAGGCGCTCCCCGCTGAGGGCCTGGCGGGTGAGGACCTCGACGTAATCGGGGTCGTTGTAGTCGTAGATCTCCTCGGTGTCGAGGCGGACCAGGCCGCACCCGGCGCACTGGAGGTAGGAGAGGGGGGAACCTGTTGGGCCGGTCAGGGTCAGGATCTCGGCGTCGTCGCGCGCCGCGCAAACTTCACAGGCACCGAGCATCTCGCCCCTCCGTGCGTGAGGATCTGGCCAGGGCGCAGGGCCGCTCAAGGCCCGCCCTCATGGCGTTCGTCGGCGTTGAGGCCGGCGCGGGGGGATATTAGATGTGGAGGCTCCAGGGCGTCAAATCCAGCCCTGCGCTCACTCCAGGGTCAGGGTGTAGGAGCCGGTGGCGCCGCCGTAGCCGTAGACCCGGATGAAGCCCGGCCCCGATCCCTGGACCCGCTCGGTGCTCGCGACGCTCTGGGAGATGGCGGTCTGGCGGCCGTCGGCGTCCACCGCCTGAAGGTCGAGATCGCCCGCGCCGTGATTGAAGGTGATGGAGACGGACCAGGGGTTGCTGGTTTCGATGCGGTACCAGTCGCTGTCGGCGCCGCACACGGCGCCGGGGTAGGCGCCCGGGGTCAGCGCCCCGGCGTCGGCCTGCCTGTCGTTGGGCTCGTCCGGCTCCTCGGCGCAGCGCCCGTCGTCAGGCCCTTGTCCGGGATCGCCGAGCGGCTCGTCGCCCTCGCGCGCGATGGTGATCGAGGCCGCATTGCCGACCCCGTTGTAGCCGTAGACGCGCAGGGTGTGCGGGCCGGCCTGCGCGGCCGCCCAGGTGATCTGTTCGGCGTCGGCGGTGCCGGTCGAGCGCGCCACCCGCGCGCCGTCCGGGCCGTGCAGCGCGATGTCCAGGTCGCCCTGCGCGTGAGTGAAGGAGACCAGGATGTCGGCGCGCTGTCCGAGGGCCAGCTCCACCGAGAACCAGCTGTCGCGGCCGGCGCAGATTCGTCCGTTGATCTGCCCGACCAGCGCGACCGCCGCCCCTCGATCCGCGCCGCCCGCGCAAGAGGGCTCGGGATCGCCCCCGGGCTCCTCCTCGGGCAGGCCGGGATCGACGGGATCGGGTTGCGGGTCGGGGTTCTGGGGTGGTGAGAAGGGGTTGGCGGGGTTGGCGAAGGCGGTGACCGTGCTGGAGGGGGCGGTGACGCGCAGCAGGTTCATCGGCGCGGCGGGCAGGAGGTCCTGGTTGTCCAGCACGAGGCGTCGGCCAGGGCTGACGACGACGATCTGCCCTCCGGGTTGAGCCAGCGTCCAGCCGGTGCAGGTGGGGCCGTCGGCGCCGTCGCAGCGCACCCAGAGCCCGGCGCCCGTGGCGTTGGTCAAGGTGATCGACTCGGGCAGCGCGGGGGCGCCGTAGAGGCTGTCCCAGCGCGCGATCTGGTCCAGGAGGGTCTGGCGGAAGGTGGTGGGCTCGCCGAAGATGTCCCGGCCGTTGTTGGTCCAGTAGCCGCTGTTGATCAGGACGAGGGGGCCGGTCGTGCCCATTACGACGGGGCCGCCCGAGTCCCCTGGGCAGAGGTTGGCGCTTGGGCCGAAGTCGAAGGTGAACTTGCGCTTGGTGAAGGAGCCGCTCTCGGTGCGACGCTCCGTGCAGCCGTAGCCGAAGATCGTCACCTGCTCGCCGCGCGAGGCGGGCCGGGTGGCCAGGGTGGTCGGCGAGGCGACGTCGGGGGGGACGGGCTGGGCCAGCCTCAACAGGGCGATGTCCTGGGCGCCGACCTCGGAGGCGAAGCTGCGGAAGCGCTCGACGACGAAGGAGCGCGCCCGCCCGTTGGCCCGGTCGACGGTGAAGTTGTCGTAGGCGCCGGCCTGCTCGCGGGTCTGGTAGCTGACGCAGTGCGCGGCGGTGATCGCGACGTTGGGCGCGATCAGCGTCGCTGTGCACCCGGAGATGCGCCCGATCTCCGGCCGCTCGGAGGTCACCGAGCCGTTGAGCAGCCCGTCCTCCTCGGACTGGCTCAGCTCCTGGGACAGGTCGCCCCCCACGCACCCGGCGCCGAGCAGCGCCACCAGCCCCACGCCGCTCCACCCGAGCCAGCTTGATCGACCTTCGCGCTGTCCCATCCCATCCTCCTGAGCAGGTGTCGGGTGGCGCCCCGGGCAGAGCGCCGCTTTCGAGGTCGAGATCTCTTCGAGATCGCGACGACGGGCTCCGTGGGGAGGGCTCCCCTTTCAGGTTGTGGCTCTTCGCCATGACAGGCCCAGCGCACGCCCCGTGCCAGGCTCACCCGAATTTTCCACCGATGTTGAAAACACGAGGGAAGATCAATGGCTTGGGGCACGCCGCCGGTTCGCCGCCGGCCCGCCGCCGACGGCGGCGTGACTTCCTGGCGCACCTGAGTGAGACAAGATGGCTCGGTTGAGTCTCGCGCGCCACAGTCGGGGGATCGTCCACGGCCCGGCGCCGCTCCGAGCCCCCGAGGCCCGCCCTCCGCCGGATCCCGGCGCGGCGCCCTTCCACCCATCGAGCTGCGCCCGGATCTGGAGGCGCGCGCCGCGTCAAGGGGTGTGGCGCGGCTGCCCCTCGGTCCTCAGGGCCGCCTCGATGGCCTCGGGCTCGGCCAGGGCGTCGAGGCCGTCGAGCCACTCCCGAAGGGGCGCGGCGCCCTTCTTGAGGTTGCACCGCAGGCAGGCCACCACGAGGTTGTCGCCCCAAGGGTTGCCGCCCAGATCCAGCGCGATGGCGTGGTCGTGGGTCAACTCCAGGTCGCCCGCGCCGCAATACACGCAGCGCCCCGTCGGCTCCGGCAGCCGCCCGAGCACCCGCGCGAGCTGGTAGGCGGATCGACCCGGCAGGCGCATCAGCGCGGCCTCCGCCATCGCGACGACCTCCTGCCAGAGGGCAGGGTGCTCGCCCGCCAGCGGCTGGTAGTGCAGGACCAGCGGCACCACCCCCGTCGTCGTCAGATCCAACCACGGCTGCGCGCCCCGCGACCCCCTCCAGCCCACCGCCAGATCGTTCATGATCCGGCCCGCCTTGCGCTTGCGCCGCAACCCTGGCCGCCCATCGCGCCCGCACATCAGCTGCAACATCCCCCGATCGACCGAAGGCCAGTCCCCCATCACCGTATAGGCCACCGACCACGACATCTTGCCGTCGTCGTCCGCGTCCCAGGACGTGTGGCGCTCCAGCCACGTCATCACCAAGGTCGAGAGGATCGGCCCGAAGCGGAAGCGCCGACCCACCCGCTGCTCGATCTGCACCACCCCCTCCTGAATCCTCGCCCGCGTCGGGTGCAGCGGGTGCCGAATCCACCCATCCTCGCCGAAGATCGCCTTTCCGCGCGCCTCCTCCCCCTCCGCGCCCAGGCCCGCCTCATCCGCGACCTGCTCGCCCGCGCCCTCGGCGACTCCCCCTCCTTGGCCCAGGGCCGCGCCCACTCCGCCCTCCGCTCCTCGCCCGTCATCCCCCCCAAGGGCCGAACCCGGCTCCCCTCCTCGCTCACCCCCCGACGCCATCGCTCACCTCCAGGATCGCCTCTTCGCCAACCATCGCGAGTATAGACCTTGCCCTTCGATCGCGATAGCGAGCCGATCGACAGACAAATGATGCCCCCACGAAAAGCCTTTGTTGACTTGGCGAGTCTGGATCTCTACTTTGTTCCTTAGTAAACGAGTGTAGAAAGACTCCTGCATTGTTTACTTGTTTGGTGTGGAATGGGTCTTCAGGGTTGAGCGAGGCCATCAGATGCAAGCGGTTCAGAGCACACAGAGCGCCCTCGGAGATTGGATCCCCAACTTGCTCAAGCAGGTCAGCGGGAGCTTCGAGGTGGCCGAGCCGGCGGATGTCCTGTCGTGGGCGGCGGCGACCTTCCGCGAGGGGTTGGTGGTCGGGACGGCCTTCGGGGCCAGCGGCATGGTGCTCATCGATCTGGTGCAGGAGGTCTGTCCGGGCGCGGAGATATTCTACATCGACACCGAGGTCTTCTTCCCGGAGACCTACGCGCTGATCGAGCGGGCGCAGGAGCATTACGGCGTCGAGTTCAAGCGGATCACGCCCGAGATGACGATCGAGGAGCAGGGCGAGGTGTTTGGAGAGCGCCTGTGGGAGCGCGACAGCGACAAGTGCTGCCTGATGCGCAAGGTCCTGCCGCTGCGCAAGGCGCTCTCGGGCAAGACGGCCTGGGTGACGGCGCTGCGCCGGGATCAGGCGCTCACGCGGCGCACCACCCCCATCGTCGAGTGGAGCGAGAAGCAGCGGCTGGTCAAGGTCTCGCCGCTGGCCAACTGGACCGAGAAGGACATCTGGCGCTACATCATGGCCCACGACGTCCCCTACAACCCGCTCCACGATCAGGGCTACCCCTCGGTCGGCTGCCAGACCTGCACGCGGGCCGTCCACCCCGGCGAGGATCTGCGGGCCGGTCGCTGGGCGGGCTCGGCCAAGACCGAGTGCGGCCTGCACGTCTAGGATCTCCTCGCAGGCTGGATGCTCCCCGCGAGGCTGCTATGATGGCGTGGCGCTGCTATGATGGTCGTGCGGCCGCTCAAGGTGCCGGCGCGTGGCCGTCGAGCGCGGCCGGAAGGCACCCCCTGACGAGGAATTTCCATGCCCCGCTTCTCTCCTGGCCTCTTCGCCCTGCTCGCCCTGGTCGCGTCGTCTTGCGACGGCCCAGATGATCGCCCTGATCCGCAGAGCGACGCCGGGACGCCCGTCGACGCCGATGATGAGGAGGTCGGCGAGGAGGTCGGTGAGGAGGTCGGCGAGGGGGTGGGGGTCCTCGTCATCAACGAGGTGGCGGCGGCTGGGGAGCCGGACGACTGGTTCGAGATCCTCAACGCGGGCACGGCGCCGGTGTCCCTGGCCCAGGTGACCTTCTCGGACAGCATCGAGGACCCCGCCGATCACGTCGGCAACTTCCCGGCCTCGTTGACGATCGCGCCGGGCGAGTTCTTGCGGGTCCAGTTTGACGGCTTGTACCCTGGCTTCAGCTTTGGCGCCGAAGAGGAGCTGGGCCTCTTCGGCCCGGATGGCGCGCTGCTCGATGGGATCTCGTGGCCCTCGGGCGCCTCGCCGCAGACGGCGAGCTTCGGCCGCATCCCCGACGGCACGGGGCGCTTCAAGACCTTGCTGACCCCGACGCCCGGCGCCGCGAACCTCGACAACCCTGGCGGTTCGAGCTGCGGCGACGACGAGGAGCAAGGGGAGGAGCAATGCGACGACGGCAACCAGCTTCCAGGGGATGGGTGTACGGCCTTGTGCCAGGAGGAGGTCTGCGGCAACCGCCTGATCGAGCCCGGTGAGCAGTGCGACGACGGCGATGACGAGCCCGGCGACGGCTGCGACGCCGAGTGTCGCCTGGAGTTCACCCCCGACGCCCTGGTCATCAACGAGATCGCCGCGGCCCTGGACGTCGGCGTCGACTTCATCGAGCTCTTCAACACCTCCGAGGAGCCCGTGGATGTGAGCGGCTGGACCCTCACCGACGACGATCAGGAGACCCACCGCCACACCATCGAGGGGCGGGGCGCGCTGGCCCCCGGCGGCTACCTGCTCCTGGAGCGCGACGTCGACTTTGACTTTGGCCTCGGCGAGGACGACAGCGTCCGCCTCTTTGACGAAGAGGGCCAGCTCGTCGACGTGCTCGACTGGGCCGAGGGTCAGTCGCCCCCCGGCGCCAGCTTCGGCCGCCTCCCCGACGGCTCCGGGGCGCCCGTCACCCTCTTCCGCCCCTCGCCGGGAGCCCGGAACCTGCCCAACACCCCCTGACCGGGGCTTTGACAGCGCAGGGCCTTCAAAGAGAAGATGCCCCGTGCACCTCTGCGCCAACCTCATCGGGTCAGCGATGGCCCTGCAACCTGGGAGCCCATCCATGGACAAGCCTGAAGTCGCCGAAGCTCGCCCTGCCGTTCTGGATCTTGAAGCCGGCACCTACTGGTGGTGCGCCTGCGGCAAGTCCCAGAGCCAGCCCTGGTGCGACGGCTCCCACAAGGGCTCGGGCTTCACGCCGGTGAAGGTCGAGATCGAGGCCGCGAAGCGCGTCGCCCTCTGTCAGTGCAAGCAATCCGCCGCCAGTCCCTTCTGCGACGGCACCCACAACAAGCTCTAGATCCTCGACGGGTGTTGAGCCGGCCTTGATTTTTCAGCCAGCGGGCGCCTCAAGGCGCGGGAGAAGCCCATGGGGATGTTGATCAACGGCCAGTGGTCCACGAAGTGGTACGAGCCTGACGCGAAGGGCCACTTCGTGCGCTCCGTCACCCAGTTTCGGGACTGGATCACGGCCGACGGAAGCTCTGGCTTCGCCGCCGAGCCCGACCGCTACCACCTCTATGTCTCCTACGCCTGCCCCTGGGCCCACCGGACCCTGATCGTCCGCAAGCTGCGAGGCCTGGAGTCGGTCATCCCCATCTCCGTCGTCGATCCCCTCATGTTCGACGAGGGCTGGGCCTTCAGCGACAACCCTGGCTGCGTCCCAGACCCCATCTCCGCCGCCCCCTTCCTGCGCGACGTCTACACCCGCGCGGTGGCCGACTTCACCGGCCGCGTCACCGTCCCCGTCCTCTGGGACAAGCGGCGCGGAACGATCGTCAACAACGAGTCGCTCGAGATCGTCCGGATGTTCGACACCGCCTTCCTCGAGGCTGGCCTCGGCGACCCCGGCGTCTGCTTCTACCCCGAGGCGCTGCGCGCCCAGATCGATCAGACCGTCGAGGCCATCTACCAGCCCATCAACAACGGCGTCTACCGCGCCGGTTTTGCGACCACCCAGTCGGCCTATGACGAGGCCGTCCACGCCCTCTTTGACGCCCTGGAGCGCTGGGACGCCGTCCTGGCTGTTCAGCCCTTCCTTTGCGGCGATGTCGTGACCGAGGCCGACTGGTGCCTGTTCACCACCCTGGTGCGCTTTGATCTGGTGTACCACCTCCACTTCAAGTGCAACATCAAGCGGATCGCCGATTTCCCCAGCCTCAGCAGGTACTTGCGCGACCTCTATCAGATCCCTGGTGTCGCCGGGACGTGCAACTTTGACCACATCAAGGAGCACTACTTCCGCAGCCATCCTTCGATCAACCCGCACCGCGTCGTCCCTGCGGGCCCTGCCTCCTTCCTTTGAGGGCCTCGCGGACGCGAGGGTCAGGGTTGCCAGGTGCGGGAGCGGTCGGCGTCGATCCAGATGGGGTTGGTGAGGGCGAAGGGTGGGATCTGGAGGTGTGGGGCGGTGGGGAGGGGTTTGTCGCCGAAGGCGCGGGCGTGGAGCCAGGTGTCCTTTTCGGGGTTGATGTCGAGGGTGGCGGAGAAGCGGGTGACGGGGTCGCTGGAGGGGGGGATGGTCCATTGCTGGAGGGGCTTGTCGCCCTGGTAGAGGACGAGGGTGGAGACTTCCATCCAGGAGGCGGCGACGAGGTCGACGCGGACCTTGAGGGGTCGCTTGCGGCGTGGTGTGATGAGGGTGCCGGGTCCGAGGCCGTCGATGTCGAGGGTGAGGAGGGGTCCGGTGGAGACGACGGCCTTGTTCTCGCGCAGGGCGTTGACGGCGGGAGAGGGGTCGGCGTCGGTGCGGTCGTTGCCGGGTCCGACCTGGATGTAGGTGAAGGGCAGGCCGACGGGCTGGTGGCCGAGGCGCGCGCTGCCGGAGGCGCCGGTGGCGGTGTAGCGGAGGCCGAGTTGGACGAAGGAGGCCCAGTCGGCGGCGAACTGGTCGAACCAGGCGCGGGCGTTGCTGGGCTTCATGGAGAAGAGCTCGCCGGGGTAGATCTCGACGCCGTCGAAGTTGTCGGTGGCCTGGGGGAGCGCGTAGGTGCCGGTGGCGCGGTCGAGGCCGTAGCGGTCGAAGTAGCCGGATTTGCTGGGGGATCTTGGCCAGACGGCGGTGACGAAGGGGCTGGCGGAGGCTGAGGCGCGCATGGCGACGATGAGTGAGGCGGGGTCGGCGCCGCGGTCGAAGGCGAAGCTGCCGGTGATGTCGGCGGGGAGGGTGGAGAAGATGCCGGCGCGTGGGTCGAGGGGGTCGGCCTCCAGGGCGGGGAGGGTGGCGAGGAAGCCGGTCAGGCCGGTGCGCTGGAGGGCGAGGGCGAGGACGTCGGGGGACCAGGGGTCGGCGGGGGAGGCCAGCTCGACGCCGGCGCAGACGAGGGCCTTGACGACCTCCTCGGGGGGGGCGGCGCCGAGTGGGCCCTGGGCGGTGTAGACGCGGGGCTGTGCGATGATCCAGCCGGGTGTGGAGACGACGCGCTCCAGCGTCGCGGTGAAGGATGCGGGCTCGCGCTCGCCGGGGCGGACGACGATCTCGGCGGTCTGGATGGTGTATTCGGGGCCGCGCGTGGCCAGGAGTCGCCATTGTCCGGCGGGGAGCCGCAGGAGGCCGGCGCCTTCGGGCAGGTGCATGATGGGGCCGGCCATGTCGGCGCGGCGGCCAGCGCCGAGGGAGACGGGCGAGCCGTCCTTGCGGGTGACGACGATCGAGGCGGGGAGCGGGCCGCCGGTGAGCTTGTCGAGGATCTGGATCTTGACGTCGCCGAGGTCTTCGAAGGGGATGTTGAGCTGCGAGGTCTGGTCGGCGGCGACGGTGAGGTTCTGAGGGGTGGCGCGCAGGCCCCAGGGTCCGGAGGGGGTGATCTGGTAGGCGCCGGGTGGGAGGGTGACGTCGATGCCGAGGCCGGTGCGTACGGGCAGGTGGCCGAGGAAGTTGCCCTGGTTGGAGAGGGCGAGGGTGAACTCCTCGGCGCTGGAGACGTCGGAGGCGATGCGGCCCTCGACGCGGCCCAGGGGGAGGCCGCGCATGGCGGCGAGCCAGGACAGGACGCCGGGCATGCCGTCGCCGGAGGCCAGGAAGCGGCGGACGAAGCGCAGGCGCTGGCCTGGGGCGAGGGTGGTGGGTTCGTCGAGGGCGTCGGTGGCGATGACGGGTCGTCGGTCGCCGCGCTCGGAGGCGTGCATCCTGGCGGTGAAGGCCCGCTGGCCGTCGAGGGTGTAGCCGTAGGCCTGGGGTGAGCGCTCGTGGCCGAGCCAGTCGGCGCGCAGCTCTCCCTCGCGGTCGCGCAGGCCCTCGTCGCCGACGAAGACGCCGCCGGTGCCGAAGCGCAGGCGGTCGCCTGGGCGGACGCGGAGGGTCACCTGGCTCTCGTTGAGGATCTCGGTGGTGAGGGTGAGGTGAGGCTGGCCGTTGCCGAGGACGACGCGGGTGGTCAGGGAGAGGCGGCGGTCTGGGCCGCCGAGCGCGGCGACGGCGACGAGCGCGCCGCCGGTGCGCTTGTCGGCGCCGACCTCGTCGGCGGCGGCGGGTTCGAAGGGGCCATCGTCGACCTGGAGGCCGGGGGTCAGGGAGAGGAGGCCGTCGAGGCCGCCGCCGGTGCCCTGGGCGTCGACGAGCGCGCCGGGGAGGATGGGGGCGCCGGGTCGGGGCGGATCCTGGCGGTCGCGGTCGGCGTTGCGCTCGAAGATGTACTTGCCGAGCTCGCCGATGAGGACGAGGTCCTGGCCCTCGGCCATGGCCAGCGGGCCGGGGACGAGGGCGCCGGGGACGGAGGCTCTGACGGGGGTCTGGCCGACCTCAGGGGCGGCCAGGAGGCTGGCCTGTCGCCGCTGGGCGGGGGTCGGATCGGGGCGCTCGTCGGCCCCGGTGCAGGCGGCCATGGCCGCGATGATCGCCGTCGCCGCGAGCCCGGCGGCGCGCGTTGATGAAGAGATCCCCTCGGTGGGCATGGCCCCTCCTGCGCTCAGTCGGCGTTGTCCGGGTCCGGGGCGGTCAGCCCTCCGCCTTGTACCAGCGCTGGAGGATGTCGGCCATCTGGTGGGCCTGCTTGCCGTTGGTGATGTTGAACTTGCTCTGGGGCAGGAACTGGCCGTCGCGCTTGCGGTAGCGCTGGATGCGGACCTTGGGCTCGCCGAACTCGTTCTTCTTGCGGTCGAGATCCTGGTACAGGTACATGATCGTGGTCCAGGAGCCCTTGGTGAGGATCTCCTTCTGGAGCTCCTTGACCGTGATGGTGCCGTCGGGCTCTTCCCACTGAATGGTCAACTCTTCGATCGTCTCAGCCATCTGCCTCTCCTTGTGTCTGAAGTCCAGGGGTCGGCGCCGGGAGCGCCTGTCGGGATCGGATGTGCTGCTCAAGGAGCAGCCTGGTCTCGGTGAGGGCCTTGATGAGGCGCTCGATGTCGTCGAGGATGGCGTGGTTCTGGATCTGGCCCATGAGCCAGCCCATGCTTGCGCCGATGAGCGCGTTGCCGAGGCGGCCTCGGATGGGGCGCTCGCCCTTGGTGGTCAGGCCCGCGATCAGGCCGGCCCTGATGGCCTCGGAGGGCCAGCACACGCGCTTGTGGATGGCGCGCAGGTCCACCAGCGTGGTGACCGTCAGGGCGTGCGCCCACTCCACCTCTCCAGCGCCCATGGCCTCCTGGATGGGCCGAAGCGCCTCGACGCAAGCCGACAATCTTTGCTGGGTCTGTGGGTCCATCGGCTCCCTCCGAGCGCCTCAGTGCCCCTTGGAACACTCGACGACCCCGCTTGTCAATGCCCATCGTCGCCGAGCCGGGCTCGACGGGTTGATGCGGGGCCGCTGATGGGCGATGCTTCCACGCGGCGCGGGCTGCGCTCCGAGGCGCGGGCGGTGTTATCGATACAATGAGTGGTTCTGTGCACAGTCCATCGATTTTACGGATGGAGATTGAAGGCGGGCGGAGCGCGTGGAGACTCGATACCTGATCGTCGGGGGGGGCGTCAGCGGCCTGTCCCTGGCCAACTTCATCGACAGCGATGAGGTGCTGATCCTGGAGCGGGACGGGGAGCTGGGCGGCTACTGCAAGACGGTGGCGCAGGACGGCTTCGTCTGGGACTACTCGGGGCACTTCTTCCACTTCCGGGACCCGGAGATCGAGTCCTGGCTGGTCGGTCGCATGGCGCCGGGCGAGGTCAGCCGTGTGGTCAAGGACGCTCGGATCTGGTTCAAGGGTCAGTGGGTGGACTTCCCCTTTCAGAAGAACATCCACCAGCTGCCGCGCGAGGACTTCATCGACTGCCTCTATGAGCTGCGCTTCAGGCCGCGCGGCCAGGGGACGGCGGCGAGCTTTGGCCAGATGCTGGTCGAGCGCTTCGGGCGCGGGATCGCGGCGCGCTTCCTGGTGCCCTACAACGAGAAGCTCTACGCCTGCGATCTGGACGATCTGGACGCGGACGCGATGGGGCGCTTCTTCCCTCACGCGGACGAGGACGCGATCATCCGCAACTTCAAGCACCCCGACAACACCTCCTACAACGACACCTTCACCTACCCAAAGGGGGGCGCGATCCGCTACATCGAGGCGCTGGCTGCGGGGGTTGACGCGTCGGCCATCGCGCTCGGGGAGGGGGTCGAGGGCATCGATCTGCGGCGCAAGGTGGCGCGGACGAGCCTTGGTCGGGAGATCGGCTTCGAAGTGCTGATCTCGTCGGCGCCCTTTGACCGGCTGCTGGCCATGAGCGGGCTGGCGCACGATCCGGGCATCTTCACCTCGAACAAGGTGGCGGTCTTCAACCTGGGCTTTGACGCCAAGGGGGTCGAGGGGGTCCACTGGGCCTACTTCCCGGAGTGCGAGTTCGTCTTCTACCGCGTGGGCTTCTACGACAACATCCTCGGCGGGGATCGGATGAGCCTCTACGTGGAGGTCGGCCTGCGCACGGGCGAGGCGGTGGAGGTCGAGGCGCTGCGCGCGCGCGTGCTGGAGGATCTGGCGTTGGCCGGGATCGTCGCCGGGCATCGGCTCGTGTCCTGGCACCACGTCGTCCTGGATCCGGCCTACGTGCACATCACGCGGCGTTCGCAGGAGGCGGTGGCGCATTACAAGGGGCTCCTGCAGGCCAGGGGGGTCTACTCGGTGGGGCGCTATGGGGGCTGGACCTACTGCTCGATCGAGGACAACATCCTGGAGAGCCGGGCCCTGGCCCGAATGTTCAACACGCTGGATCGAGAGGCGACATGAGCGAGGGGGATCTTTGCGCGCAGGCGGGCGGCTTTGAGGGGATCAAGGCCGTGGTGGCTGATTTCTACAAGGAGGTCTTCGAGGACGTGATGATCGGCTACCTCTTCGTCGGGGTGGATCGTGAGCGCTTGATCCAGCGGGAGGCCGAGTTCGCCGCCGTGATGCTGGGGGATCGGGAGATCGAATACACCGGCAGGCCCTTGAGGGCCGCGCACGGCCCGCACCACATCCTGTCGGGGCACTTCGACCGCCGGCTCCAGATCCTCAAGGAGGCGCTGGAGGCCCACGGGATGCCGGAGGCGGTCAAGGCGCGGTGGATCGAGCACACGGCCTCGCTCAGGGCGCAGATCGTCGATCCGGGGATGGACTGCGCGCCGCCGGCCTGAGGTCGGGTTCACCCTGATGGCCGACGGCTTGAGGTCGGGCTCACGCTTCGAGGAGATCGGCGCAGAGCTTGCGCGCGGCGCGGGCCAGCAAGGAGGGGGAGTCGCGCAGGTAGTCCTTGACGCGCTCCAGGCTGGCGCGGGCGTGGGGTGGGCGCAGGGGTTGGCCGGCGAGGGCGTTGATGGCCTCCTTGAGGAGCTCGATCGTCCTGGGCAGCTCGCCGTCGAGGCTGGCCAGCTCGGCGCGGCCGAGGGTCGCCGCGATCTTGTCGGCGGGGGCGACGTCGTGGCCGAGGGCCTTGAGGGCGTCGTCGAAGCAGGCGGCGGCCTTGGAGCGCTCGCCGAGGCTCAGGGCTGTGAAGGCCATGTTCATCAGCGCCTGGCCCTCGAGGTGGGGGTTGCCCAGGGCCAGGGCCATGGCGCGAAAGCGGGCGAAGTGCCCCAGGGCGCCGCGCAGGTCGCCGATCTGGGTGGATATCTTGCCGAGGTGGCTGGTGGCCATGGCCGCGCCGACGGGGTTGCCGGCGGTTTCGAAGAGCATCGAGGCGGTGCGCCAGCTCTGCTGCGCGGCGGCCCAGTCCTGGGACAGCTCCGCGATCGAGGCCGCCTCCCAGGTGACCGTCGCGTGGCCCTTGGGGTCATCGAGGCCGCTCATGAGCGCCTGGAGCCTGTCCCAGTAGCGCTTGAGCCGCTCGACGTCGGCCTCGGCGGGTTTCCCCTGGCGCTCCAGGTGTTGCCGCAGCGACCGCGTCAGCTGCCCATAGGCCACCGCCTCGCCGTGGAGATCGCCCTCGATCTGGAAGATCTTCAGGGCGCGGTTGAGCAGGCGAGTGGCCAGGGCGGCGTTCTGGCGCAGGTCGTAGAAGGCGGCCAGCTTGAGGGCCGAGTCGGCCTGCGCGAGGTCCATGAGGCGCTGGACGTAGCCGCTGGGGCGGCCTTCGGCGACCTCCTTGAGGGCGTTGCGGGCCTTCTGGAGGGTGGCCTCGGCGCGATCAAGCTCCTGGCGCTGCAAGGCCAGCCCGCTCAGGGCGTGCAGCGCCATGGCGACGCTCAAGGGCGCGTTGGGGGCGTCGATGACCTTGGCGAGCAGGGTGATGGCCTTGTCGGTCTCGCCCGTGAGGGTGGCGGTCATGGCCTCCCAGAGCCCGGCGGCGGCCAGCGCCGGCGCGGGGTCGTCGAGGTCGTCGGCCAGGAGGGTCAGGGCGCGGGCGAAGGCGCCGGTGATCTCGGGGTCCTGCTGGCGGTGGCCGACGCGGGCCAGGGCGTCCAGGGCCAGGAGCTGGAGGGCCTCGCGGCCGGGCGCGGGCAGGGCTTCGAGCAGGTCGAGGGCGACGCCGAGGTTGTGGCGCGCCGTCTCCCAGTCGCCCAGGACCTGTGCGTCGAGGGCGCCGCGCAGCAGGATCTCGACGCAGGAGGGGATGAGGGCCGGCAGCTCGCCGCGCTCGCGGGCGTTCTGGAGGATGTCGAGCCGCAGCGACTCGTCGCAGAAGGCGAAGTGGGGGGCGTGGCCCAGCGGGCGCGGCTTGATCCACCGCTGCAGCAGCAGGGCGTCGGGGTGGGTGTCGGTCCCGTCGACGCACCAGATCGCCTGGCGGCGGGTGAAGGCCGGGCCGAGCAGCGCGAGGCGTTTGAGGGCCTGCTCGAGCGCGTGGGCGTCGCGGCTGCGGCCCAGGAAGCCGGCGAGCCGCTGAAGGACGGCGCCGCTGACGTCGCTGGAGATGGTCCACAGGGTCTGCGCGTCGACGGTCACCTCGCCGTCGGGGCCGCTCTGGAGGGTGTCGGACTCTCTCCAGGCGCGCAGGGTCTCGGTGAGGAGGGAGGGGTTGCCCTGGCATCGATCGACGAGCGTGTCGGCGAGCGTCGGGTCGAGCCTGGGCTCCAGGCGGCTGACCAGGGCCCTGAGGGGCGCCCTGTCCAGCGGCCCGAGGTCGATCTGGGTGACGTGGCTGTCGGCCAGCAGGGCGTTGAAGGCCTCGGGGACGATGGTGGCGCTGCGCGGGGACCAGATGAAGAGCAGGGGGACGCCCTCGGCTTCGGACATCTGGAGCAGCTCGGCGGCCCAGCTGGCGGCGTTGTTCCAGGTCCTGGCGTCGCCGCCGTCGATCCAGATCAGCAGGGGCCTGGGGACAGGCCTGGCGTGGATCTGGCGCAGCACCCTCGTCCAGAGGCCTCGCCAGCCGCTCGGGCGGACGCTGTAGGGGGTGTTTGCGCCGGGATCGTAGATGAACTGGACGACGCGGTCGGCGATCTCGTCGCGGTCAAAGCCGAGCACCTCGTCGACGCGGGCTCGGAGGGCGTCGCGCTGCTGCCGTGGCCGGCGCAGGTGTCGGTAGAGGGCCTGCCGGAAGGCGGCCACGAGGTCGCCGCGGGCGTCGAGGTCGAGGGTGAGGGTGCGGGCCAGGGCGCGCTCGTGGGCGAGCTGGAGCAGCCATCGGGCCAGCTCCGCCTTGCCGGAGCCGTGCGGGCCGGTCAGGACGACGCCGGCGGCCTGCCCGGCGCTGGCTCTGCCGAGCATGGCCTGGAGGGTGGTCTGCGCGACCTCGCGGCCCATGACGGGCAGCTCGCGGGCGTAGCGCAGGGGCCAGGGCTCGTCGGGATCGGCGGCCAGCGGCTGCGCGGCCGTGGCCCAGAGCGGCGCGCTCTGGACCCTCGTGGGGCCGAAGTCGCTCCAGTCGCGCTCGCGGGGATCTTCGGCGCCCCAGGCCGGCAGCTCGATCCTGGCGCCGCCGCTCAAGGGCGAGCGCAGCTCGGGCGCGGGCGTCAGCGGCGCCGGCGCGGGGAGGCGCCCGAGCAAGGGGGCGAGGCGCTGGCGGGCGTCGGCGGCGGTCTGGATGCGGTCGGTGTAGCGCTTCTGGAGCAGGTCCAGGGTCAGCTCTCCGAGGGGGACCATCAGATCTGGGGGGACGCCGGGCATGATGGGCGGCTCGGGGGCGAACGTGAGGTGGCTGTGGACGGTGGTCCAGTAGTCGCCGTCTTCGAAGGGGGCCTGCCCCGTGAGGGCCTCGTAGAGCATCACCCCGAGGGCGTAGAGGTCCGAGGCCGGGCCGACGCCGGCGTGATCGCCGGCGGCCTGCTCGGGGCTGAGGTAGATCGCGGCGCCGCGCGGCCGCCCCGCCTCCTCCGACACAGGCCGGGTCTTGAGGCGCGCGGCCAGCGTCTCGCCGGTGTGCGCGATGCCGCAGTCGAGCAGCTTGATCGGGTAGCCCCCGTTCTCCCAGCCGCCGTGGTGGAGCATCAGGACGCTGTCGGGCTTGAGCTCCAGGTGGACCAGGTCGCGGGCGTGCAGGAAGGAGAGGACCTCCAGGGCCTTGTCAAAGAGCCCGAGGACCTCATCGAGCGGCTTGCCGCCGAGCCGCATCGGGCGGCCGTCGAGCAGCTCCATGACGAAGTAGCGCTGCCCGCCGGGCGCGGCGTCGACCCCCTCAAGGAGCCTCACCAGCCCCGGGTGATCGAGGCGGGCCAGCGCCGCGGCCTCCTGCTCGAAGGCCGCGAGGTGATCCTCGTCGGCCGCGGCGGCGGGGCTCAAGAGCTTGATCGCCACGTTGAGCTCGGTGGCCTGCTCCAGCGCCGCCCAGACCTCCCCGAGGCCGCCGGAGCCGAGCTTGTCCAGCAGCAGGTAGCGGCCGTCCCCCAGCGTGTCGCCGGAGCGGGGTGGCCAGTGCAGGGCAGCGTTGCGATCCTGAGCGTCGGTCATGGGCTGCTGGCGATCTCCAGGCTGCGAGCTTGCCAAGGTGCCCACCACGATGCCCCATCACCCCCGCCCTTGGCAAGATCGCGTATTCCAAGGGTGACGCCCGACGAAGGCTCCCTTCGACGAGCCCTCCCCAAGGGCGCCGTGGAACAACCAGTCGTGGGGTTCTGGCCGACAGGGCCCGAGTTGCTACGCCTGGGGTGTCTCTCTATGCTGATCGAGGACAACCCCTTTGAGATGGCTCGGAGGCGCGGGCTGACCGCGTGGAGGTGGTGATGGTTTTTCGACGATCCTTGTGGGCGCTGATTGGCATTGCGTCCTGTCTGGTGGCGTGTCGCACGGATGCGCCTTACAGCGCCCCCCCCGAGGACGCGGGGGCGGATGATGGGATCGTCGACGCCGCCGAGCCTGAGGGCATGCAAGACAGCGGGCCGCCCGGCCCCGAGGACGTTGGCGACGATGGCGCTGTTGAGGCTGAGGACGTCGACGCCGCTGAAGACGAGGTGCTGGAGCCCGCCGTCCTTCGGGTGGCGCTCAACGAGGTGTCGTGTCAGGGGGATGAGTGGATCGAGATCATCAACCTGGGCGAAGGGGTCGCGGAGTTGAGCGGGTGGTCGGTGACCGATGAGGGCGCCGAGCCGCGGCCCTTTGCGCTCGACGGGGTGGTGCTGGGGCCTGGGGAGGTGGCGCTGATCGCGCAGCAGACGCGGCGCCAGGACGGCTTCACCTTCGCGATCGGGTGCGGCGACGACGCGGTGCGGCTGATCGACGCGCAGGGCGCGGCGGTCGACGGTGTGGAGGTGCCGGTGAGGCCGCCGGCCTTCGCCTGGGGTCGTCTGCCGGACGGGGTGGGGGCCTGGGGCGAGGTGACGCCGACGCCCGGGGGTCTCAACAGGCCGCCGGAGGCGCCGGGGGGATCGCTCTTTGACCCGCAGTCGGTGGTCACGATCGATCTGACGATCGCCCCGGAGATGTTGGCTCGGCTGGGTGAGGAGCCTCGGGAGTATGTGCCGGCGAGCTTTCAGTTGACCGACGCGGAGGGTCAGGGCGAGCAGGTGGTGATCGAGGTGCGGCTGAAGGGTCGGGCGGGGAGCTTCAGGCCTCTGGAGGAGAAGTCGGCCTTCAAGGTGAAGTTCAACCTGGAGGATGGGCAGCGCTTCCGGGGGCTCAAGCTCATGACGCTCAACAACATGGTGCAGGATCATTCGAGGATCCACGAGTGGCTGGCCTACACGCTCTTCAGGGGGGTGGGGGTGCCGGTGCCGAGGGTGGGCTACGCGCTGGTGCGGGTCAACGGCGAGGAGTATGGGCTCTATTCGAACATCGAGGCGATGGACGACGTGTTCCTGGATCGTCACTTCGACTCGACGGGGCACTTGTACGAAGGGGCCTACGGCCAGGATCTCTTCGCCGACCATATCGACCATCTGGAGGTGGACGAGGGAGACGCGGGGGATCGTGGGGATCTGGAGGCGCTGGTGGAGCTGTTGGACAGGCCACCGTCGGAGGGCTTCTACGAGGCGACGCAGGCGTTGATCGACTGGCCCGAGGTGCTCAAGGTGATGGCCGTGGAGGTCTACATCGGGCACTGGGACGGGTACGCGCCGAGCCGCAACAACTTCTTCTTGCACACCGACCAGAGCGGGGTGCTCTCGTTGTTGCCCTGGGGGACGGATCAGACATTCAGGGATCACTTGTCGCTCAACCTGGAGTCGAGCGATCGTCGTGGGCGGCTCTTCGGGGCGTGCATGGCCGATCGGGGGTGCATCCAGGCCTACAACGCAACGCTGATGCGGGTCTTTGAGTTCGTGGAGGGGATGGACGCCGAGGCGCAGGTCAGGGCGCAGCAGGAGGTGCTGAGGCCTTGGGTGGCGCTGGGCACGCGCGGGGGGCCAGGGGAGGAGGAGGTGGCGCACGAGGTGGACAGGACGCTGGAGTTCCTGGTGCGCCGTCAGGAGGATTTGACGATCTACGCGGAGTGCCTGCTTGGTCCGAACCCCGATCCTGATGGAGACGGCTTTGCCTGCACCGCAGACTGCGACAACAGCGATTCCGCGATTTACCCTGGCGCGCAGGACATCTGCCAGGACGAGGTGGATCAGGATTGCAATGGTCGCGTGGACGACGGCGCGGGGTGCCCGGAGTGCCACGAGCGCCTGCTGGGGCCGCACCGCTATCTGGTGTGTACGCAACATCGTGATCGCGACGCGGCCCGGGAGGTCTGTCGTCTGGAGGGGGCCGAGCTGGTCGTCCTCGGCTCGCCGGGAGAGGCGCGGTGGATGGGGGAGGTGGCCGCGAGCATCTGGCCTCAAAGCTACTGGGTGGGCCTGGACGATAGTGAAGAGGAGGGGAGCTTTGTGTGGCTCGACGGCAGCGCGCTGACCTACGAGGACTTCTGGAATGGCGGCGAGCCCAACGACTATGGGGACGGCGAGGACTGCGTCCAGCTGCTGGACAACGGGCGGTGGAACGACATCCCGTGTTCGGCTGGCAGCGCGGTGCTGTGCGAGGCGGTCTGCGAGGAGGGCCTGGATGAGGACGGCGATGGGGCGCTGAGGTGCGGTGACGACTGCGACGACGGCGATCCCGCCGTCCACCCTGGTGCGCGTGAGATCTGCCGGGATGGCGTCGATCAAGACTGCAATGGGGTGGTTGACGATGGCGGCTGCGTGAGCTGTCAGGAGGTGGAGGGGCAGGAGGGCCTGTACAGCTTCTGCCGGACGCGACTGGCCTGGGCGGAGGCGAGGGCCGAGTGTCAGGATCAAGGCGGGGATCTGGTCATCCTCAACGACGCTCAGGAGGGGGGCTGGGTCAACGTCAACGCGCGCCAGCGGATACCTGGCTCCTATTGGATCGGGCTGACGGACCCGGACAGGGACAACGTCTTCGAGTGGGTTGATGGCGGCGCGCTGGAGTACACGCGATGGCACGAGGGCGAGCCCAACAACCCCGATGAGGCGTGCGGTCAGGTCTACCCTGATACGGCGCTGTGGAACGATCTTGGCTGCGATGCGGCGCTGCCCTTCGTGTGCGAGCGGCCTCGGTGAAGGGCGGCTGGTCGAGGCGGCTCGGGCGGCGTCATTGCGCTCGATCGGAGAGGCGCTTGAGGACGGCTGCTTCGAGCTGATCGAGGTCTTCGACGGCAGCCAGCTCGGCGCAGATCTGCGGAGCGAAGAGCTGATGGGCCACCTTCAACAGGGATTCGCGTCGGCCCTTCGCGATGCCTTTCTCGATGCCTTTCTCGATGCCTTTCTCGATGCCTTTCTCGATGCCTTTCTCGATGCCCCGCTCAAATCCTTTCTGGATGCCCTCGTTGGTGGCCTTGTCGAAGATGCTCTGGTAGGTGATCTTCTGTTCAATGTCGGTGAAGGGTGACTGGCTCATCATGACCTCCAGCAATCGCCGTCGTGATGCTTCTGAAAGCATAGCATCTCGACGCACGTGTTCAATGTTGTCCACGATCTCTTGGTCTGTCTCGGGGGCGCGCAGCAATTTGAGCACCGAGGTTCCGTCGATGCGCTCCAACCCCTTGATGTCCAACAGGACTGTCTGACCAAGCCCGCAGGGCCGGCTGGCAAAGATGCCGCGCGTGGATGAGGCTTCCAGGTGGCTGATGGCGTTCAGGGCGTTGCGCGGGTGGCCGTTGGAGAGGATCAGCAGCAGCGGCGCTCGCTCGCCGTGCTGGATCAGCGCAAGCGCCCAGCTCTCGACCAGGGCCGCTCGCTTGAAGTGCGCCGTGGCCAGGTGTCCGGTTGACGGCGGCCTCGACCAGTGTTCGATGATCACGACCCGATCGCTCACCTCTCTGGCCAGCACCCCCCACTCCAGGGCCGCCGTCCCGATGAACATCACCCCGTCGATCTGCCGCGTCGCCTGCGGGATCGAGAACTCCGGCTGCAAGATCACCGTCGGCTCGATGAGCTGGATGCAGGCCAGCGCCCGCTCTTGATGAGGTCGACTCCTTCGCGCCATCTCTCTCCCCCAACCCCGCGCCGTGGCAGAACACGCCCTCCGCCCTCCCCTCATGGCAACCAGGGGTCTGAACGGATGTTCTCGCCTTAACTCGCCCTGGCGAGGCGAGTCAAGCGCGAAGCGTCGCGGCGTCGCTCAAGTTTGCAGGGTTGGGCTCCGCGAAGGGCGAGCTCAGGCGGGCGCGCTCAAGAGGAGCTCGGCGTAAGGCACCGTCCAGACCACCTCATGCCCGAGCCTATGGCCGGTATACCCATCCTCGCCGTAAGCCGTGCCATGATCGGCGCAGATCACGACGAAGGTCGCCGCGCGGCGGCCCATCGCGTCGAAGAGGCGCCCGAGCTGGCCGTCGACGTACTCAAGGGCGGCGGCGTGTGACGCGATGGAGTCCCGGGTCGCCCCTGGGAGGTAATGGCGGTTGGGCTGGTGCAAGGCCGAGACGTTGATGAAGAGGAAGAGCCGTCGCCGCGCCTCAAGGCGGCCCATGAGCGCCAGCGCGGCGTCGATCTGGTGGCGGGTCGAGTCACGGTCGGTGACGCCGAAGGCCGGCTCCCAGTGGCTCTCATCGAAGAGCGAGGGGAAGGCGCTGCCGATGGGGTTCTGCTTGTTGAAGAAGCCCACGCCGCCGATGCAGGCCGTGTGGTAGCCGCGCCCGGCCAGCCCCGTGACGATGTCGGGGGCGTCGAACACGCAGGTCTTCGCCGTGATCGTGCTGCTGCCCGCGAAGCTGACCGCGAAGGGCCTCGGGTGCACGCCTGGGCGAGCCGGCGTGGGGAAGAAGCCCGCGAAGATCGCCGCGTGCGCAGCGTAGGTGAAGTTTCCCGGCGCGTGCCGCTCCTCCCAGCCGCAGGCGGGCAGGTGTCGCGCCAGCGTCGGCGTTCGACCCTCAAGAAAGAGGCGCTGGGCAACGTCGTATCGCAAGGTGTCGAGCGTAATCAGCGCAATGTCGCAACTGCCCACGACGGCGTTGAGATCGACAGAGTTGTCGTGGCCGACAGAGTTGTCGTGATCGACGTAGCTGTCGTCGTGATCGACGGGGTCGTCGTCGTGATCGTTAGAATCGTCGCTGTGATCGCTAGAGTCATCGTGATCGCTAAAATCGTCATTGTGATCGACGGAGTCGGTGAGGTCAGGGGCGCCGTCGTCGCCCTGGTCGCGGTCGGCGCCGTGGGCGCGGTTGCGGCTCATGACACCTCCTGGTGGCCAAGCGGGAGGCCGAGCGCGGCCTGGATTTCGACGGCGCAGGGGTCGGCGCCGCGCCACGAGATCCCCGGCAGAAGATCGCCGAAGGCGTTGATCTCCAACACGAAACATGAAGACCAGTCCTGGCCGATGAGCAGATCGACGCCGCAATAGAGGCTGTCGGGGAAGGCGCCGGCGGCCCGCTCGCAGACGCCCATCATGGCATCCCAGCGCGCCGGGGTGATCTTCGCCTTCGCCGCGTCGAGATCGCCCCGGCCGCCGCCGAGGTGGAGGTTCGTCATGGGGCTTCGGCCCTGGCGCACGACGACGTGGCAGGCTCGGCCGCCGATGACGACGACGCGCAGATCGATCATGTGGCCGTCGAGTCGGGCCTTGGGGATCCACACCTCGACCTGGGCGCCCTCGGCGCATACGGCGTCGACGAGCTCGGCGAGGTGCTCAGGGCGGCTGTAGCGCCGGACGCGCAGCGAGTTGTAGAAGCGGAGGCCGGTCGGGTGTGGTGCGCGCTCCATCGAGGTCAGCGCCATGGGGGCGCGGCGCAGGCTCAGGGCGATGACGCCGGAGGCCGATGAGCCCGAGGCGAGCTTGACGAAGACTCTGTCGATGCCCCGCTCGCCCATCACCTCCCGCAAATGATCCCAGCCCTCGACAGGCCCGAGCGAGGGCGGCGTCGGGACGCCGAGGGCGGCCAGTCGAGCCGCGCACAGGCGCTTGTCGAACATGATCTCGATGTCGGCCAGGTCGTTCATGGCGGGGCAGGGCAGGGCAGGGCGCCACCGGCGCAGGGCGGCGCGCAGGCCCAGGAACCACTGGCGCGGGTGGAGGATGAGGCCAGGGTCCTGCGGCAAGGCCATGGCGGCCTCGGCGCTGATCCGTGACCGGCCACGGGCCCCGCGCGGGCCGGGGTCGTCGGGGCTCCCGGCGCCCAGAGCGATCAGGCGCCGCTCGACCTCGAAGTCCTCCCCTGGCGACTCGACGCGGAGCAGGTCGTCAGGCGACAGCGCGCGGGGCAGGGCGTCGAGGTCGTCGAGGGCGTCGGCCCAGGAGATGACGCGGGCTGCGGGCAGGCCGAGGTCAGCCAACGCGCGCTGGAAGATCGTCACGCGGCGGCTGCCGGGGTTGCCCAGGATGACAAGGCGAGGGTGGTCGGGCATGGCGGCGTGTGCCTGGGGTCACTCGGCGACGCTGCAGTAACGCCAGGAGGTGTCGGGGTCGCCCTGCTCGGTGGAGAGGACGTTGAGGCCCGCGCCGCGCAGGTTCTCGAGCATCTCTTCGGTGAGGTAGTTGTCGGACAGCTCCAGCGCGCCCAGCGCGCGGAAGGCCTCGGAGTCGCCCAGGGCCTCGACGTCGGCGTCGGTGAGGGTGCCCATGGACAGATCCAGGGTCTCGATGTTCTCGACGACGGGGGCGCCGATGAGGGCGCGGGCGATGTCGCCGGCGATCTCGGCGTTCTTGAGGCCCAGGAAGCGGAGCTTGGGGAAGAGGCGGCCGGAGAGGATGGGGTCGAGATCCTCGACCGTGGCCGTGCCCCCGTAGTTGTCCGTCCCGAGCCACAGCTCGAGGTGCTCCAGCGCGGGCAGGTGGGAGCGGCCGATCTGGCGGATCACCTCATCGCTCAGGCCGCCGGCCTCAAGGGTGAGCGACTTGAGGTGCGTGTGGCTCAAGCTGGAGAAGGCGAGGCCCTCGCCGCCGCGGACCTTCAGGTGCTCAAGCTTCGGGAAGGCGGTCAGCAGGGGCGCCACGTCGGATTGCTGGATCCAGGAGATCTCGCACTCCTGGTAGTGGATGTCGCCGAGGAAGATGGCCTTGAGGTTCTTGAGGGTGTCGCGGGCGGCGACGAGCGCGTCGACGATGACGCTGCTGGAGGTGTCAAAGGCCTCCTCCCAGATCCCGATGACGATGGCCTCGACCTCGCCGGCGCGCGGGTCGTCGAAGAAGGGCTGGAGTCGATCGGTGATGGTGGACTCGTCGGTGTAATAGTCGGCGCGGATGGCGTAGGCGATCCCATTGGGGTTGTTGATGCCCGTTTCGGGGTTGAAGTCCTCGATGGGGCGTCCTGCGAACTCGGCGGCGTGGTCGTCGATGGTCATGGGGTGTCCTGGTGGTGTTGCGCGGGCGCGGTGGTTTTCAAGCGCGGTTGCCCGCGAGGTTGATCCGGGTGCGGCTCAGCGTCGGGGCGTCGTTCAGGAGCCTGCGGGTGTCGGGTCCGATGTCATTGCGAGAGAGGTTGAGGCGCTCAAGGTTGTTCAGCCTGTTGGCATGGGCGAAGGCCGCGGCGCCGACGTCGCCGACGAGGCAGGTGCCGAGGTCGAGGTGGGTGAGCGCGGTCAGGGTGGTCGAGGAGGCCAGGGCGGCGGCGCCCTCGGGGCCGAGGGGGTTGTTCCATAAGTTCAGCGTCCTGAGCCCGGCGAGGTGTGGGCTGGTGGACAGGTCGCGCGCGGCGTTTGTGTGGAGGTTGCAGCGGAGCATCTCGAGGGTGTGGAGGTGTTGGAGGGTTGGGGAGGCGGCGATGGCCTGCGCGCCATCGTCGCCGAGGTCGTTGAGGCTCAGGTCGAGGCGGGTCAGGCCAGTCAGGTGGGGGCTGCTGGCCAGGAGGGCGGCGCCCTGGGCGGTGAGGCGGTTGTTGGCGAAGTTGAGGCGGCGCAGGTGTCGTGCTTCGGGGTGCGAGGCCAGGACGCGGGCGGCTTGATCGCCGCCGCCGAGGGTCCCGAGGTCGAGGAAGCGGCACAGGCGCAGGCGGGGTTGCGGGCGGCTGGCGAAGAGGTCGTGGTGCCAGGAGGGCGGCGCGGTGCGCAGGTCGTCGGGCCAGGCGTCGAGGCGCTGCTCGGCGTAGTCAAGGGCGAGGGCGAGCTCGACCTGCGGGAAGGCGTCGAGGTGGGCGCAGAGGGCGGCCCAGCTCTGGGGGGTTGGAGGCTCGTAGAGGATGCCGCGCAGCTCTGAGAGGCGGGTGTTGGCGTTCATCGGGGCGCCGTCGTGCTCTGAAGATCCAGCGCAAGCCGGTTTTGAGCCGCAGGCTCGGGAGGGCGGCCGCGCTCTGGCAGTTCGAGATCGACGCGAAGGCCTCGACGAGGGGTCAACGGGCAACCCAGGTGGGCGAGCGGGTTGGTGCACACGGGCGGTCCTCCCGGTTGGATTGGAGGGAGAATCTGCCCGCTTGGATGGTGGGTGTCAACGGCGCCAGACGCGACGATCGGTCGAAGAAGGGAGGGGTCTCAGCGGCGCCGCAGGACGATCGCGCCCAGCCCGAGGGCCAGCGCGAGGGTCAGCGGCCAGGGGAGGGAGGGCGCCGGGGCCGAGGGCGTCTCGCAGCCGCAGGTGGGCGAGCTGCCGGGGGTCTGGCCGGGGTCGGGGCGGTTGACCTCGCCCTCGTCGACGCAGGCGCCGTCGACGCACAGCTCGCCCTCGGTGCAGATCTGATCGCCGCAGGCGGCGATGGCCTCGCAGCCGTTGGGGCCGCACTGCTCGCCGGGCGGGCAGGTCCGGGTCTGGCAGCCCTCGAAGACGCAGTTTCCTTCGTAGCAAAGCAGGCCAGTGTTGCAGGTGATGTTGAAGCACAGATCCTCGACGCAGACGCCCAGGCGGCAGGCGAAGCCTGTGCGGCAGTTGAGGTGATCGCAGGCGTCCTCGCAGGCGCCGTCGACGCAGGCCTCGCCCAGCTGGCAGCGCACCTGGAGGCAGGGGTCGTCGACGCACTGGCCGGCCTCGCAGACCTCGGAGGGGCCACAGCTCGTCGTCCGGCAGGCCACCTCGCCCTCAGGCAGGCAGTCGCCCAGCCAGCACGCCTCGCCCTGCGGACAGATGACCGAGCGGCAAGGGTTGTCGGCGCAGCGCCCAGCGACGCAGACCTGCGGCGAGAGGCACTCGACCCCCTCGCAGGCCACCTCGTTGGCGTCGCGGCACTCGCCCCCCTGGCAGACCTGACCCTCGGAGCAGTTCAAGCCCACGCAGCGGTCCACCAGGCAGAAGCCCTCCTGGCACAAGAAGCCGATCGGACACTCGCCGGCGGCGCAGCGCTGGGCGCACTCGCCCTCGATGCAGGTGCGCCCCTCGACGCAGTCGGGGTCCTCGTCGGTGGTGCCGTCGCAGTCGTTGTCGAAGCCGTCGCAGACGTCGTCGCCGAGGTTTCCGCAGCTGCCGCAGGCGTTTCGGACCGCCTCGTCGATGTCGTCGTCGCAGTCGTTGTCCTCGCCGTCGCAGAGCTCCTCGGGCTCGACCCCGCAGGTGCCGCAGCGGTTGGTGACGCCCTCGTCGACCTGGCCGTCGCAGTTCTCGTCGAGGCCATTGCAGGTCTCGGCCGGCAGCGGGCCGCAGCCGCCGCAGGCGTTGGCGACCGACTCGTCGATGTCGCCGTCGCAGTCGTTGTCCGCCCCGTCGCAGACGTCGACCGGGGGCGCGCCGCAGAAGCCGCAGGCGTTCAGGACGTTCTCGTCGATGCGGCCGTCGCAGTCGTTGTCCACCCCGTCGCACACCTCCGTCGGGGTGGCGCCGCACTCGCCGCAGGCGTTGATCAGGTTCTCGTCCACGAGGCCGTCGCAGTCGTTGTCCGACCCGTCGCACACCTCCGAGGGGGTCGGGCCGCAGGCGCCGCAGTCGTTGACGACGCCCTCGTCGATGAGCCCGTCGCAGTCGTCGTCGCCGCGGTTGCACAGCTCCGTGGGCTCCGGCGCGCAGCGCCCGCAGCTGTTCGTCAGGCCCTCGTCGGTCAGGCCGTCGCAGTCGTTGTCCTCGTCGTCGCACACCTCGGCCGGGACCGCGCCGCAGCCGCCGCAGGCGTTGGTGACGCCCTCGTCGGTCAGGCCGTCGCAGTCGTCGTCGCGGCCGTTGCAGACCTCGGCGGGCGGGGCGCCGCAGGTGCCGCACAGGTTGGTGACGCCCTCGTCGGTCAGGCCGTCGCAGTCGTTGTCGAGCCGATCGCAGACCTCCGCCGAGGGCGTGGCCGTGGTGCGGCACTCGAAGCGGCCCCGGTTGCAGAAGGTCACGCCGCGGGCGCAGATGCCGTTGAGGCCCGTGGAGCAGTCGTCGCCGCCGTCAGGGGTGTTGTCGTCGATGTCGCCGTCGCAGTCGTTGTCGAAGCCGTCGCAGACCTCCGCCTCAGGGATGCAGACCGACGAGACGGTCAGATCCTCAAGGACCGGCCCGAGGAAGTCGTTGCGGGTGAAGAAGAAGGCCTCCACCTCGATGAAGCGACCCCGCAGCGGCATGTCGTCGCCGTTGCCGACCTCGCCGAAGGGCGCCGCGGCCAGCGCGTCGGCGTCGTTGGCTGCCCGCACGCGGATGCGGAAGGTCGTGTCCGAGAACTCCTTGCTGTGCCAGTTGATGTTGCCCCACTCCAGGTTGGACCGGCCCGAGTCGTGCGTGACCCGCCAGGTGCCCGAGCGCAACGTCACCGAGCGCAGGTTGTAGCCGGCCATGTCCGAGTAGGTGTAGGGCTGCTGGCCGCAGGTCGGGTAGGTGGCCACCACCGAACCGTCCGAGGAGCGCAGCTTCGTCACCGAACCGCCCGTGTTCGGGTCAAAGCCGTTGGGGCAGGAGTGCAGGACGGGGTTGTCGCCCGTGCCGGCGTAGTTGACCACCCAGATGAAGCCGTCGGCGTCGGGCGTGATGCCGACCGCCGCCCGGCCGACCCGCGTGGCCAGGATCGGCTCGCCCGTCGCGCCGTCGATCTTGACCGCGTAGCTGACCGCGTTGGTCCAGCCCGCCGTGCCCAGATCGTTGAAGACCGCCCACACGAAGCCGTTGGCGTCCACCGCGATGCCACGGCCGCCGTAAGCGCCCCTGGAGCCCCCCGCCGCGTCGATCACGCCCCTGACGTCGATGAGGGCGTTGATCCCGTTGCCCACCGTCAACGCGCAGTCCGTGCCGTTGTTCGGGCACGCGTACTGGCCGTCGATCCAGACCACCGTGTTCGTCGCCCAGACCGCGCCCCAGGCGTCGCCGTTGATGTCGGAGGTGATGCCGTAGATGTTGCCCCCGAGGCCGTTGAGCCGGAAGCGCTGCTCGATGAAGCCGCGCACGCTGTCGACCTTCTGCACCGACTCGCCGCCGAGCCAGCTCGTCGAGGTCCAGATCTTCCCGAAGGGATCGATCGACAACCCGTAGGAGCCCAGGTTGTTCTGGAAGGTCGTCGTCGGCTGGAAGTCGTCCGGGTTCACCCGCATCCACCCAAAGCCACGACCGTCGTTCTGCGAGCTGGAGAACCACACCTCGCCCGCGGCGTTGATCGCCACCCCCCGCGTCGTCCGGCCGACGTAGGGCGTCTGGCCCAGGATGCTGCCGTCACGCGCGGAGAGCTTGTAGCCCCGACCCGTCGAGTTGCGCGTCCCCACCCAGCAGTTGAAGTCGATGTCCACCGCCGTCCGCGACGGGCTGCTGCCGCCGGGCAGGTCCGTCACGCTCAACACGCGACCCGTCGCCGTCTCTATCCGCGAGACATTGTTCGACGAGGTGTTGGCCACCCAGAGGTAGGGCGTCTCGATCTGGTTGAGGTTGAGCTGGAGTTGATCGGGGACCACGCCCGAGTTGACGTTCACCTCCGTCCCCTCGCCGAAGTCCGCGGTCGCCGTCCACGTCTTGCGGTAGGTCTGCGCCTCTGCAATCGAGGGCGTCTGGCTGATCAACACCGCCGCGGCGACCCCGACCAAAGCCGCCATGGACAGGCACCTGGATGCTTTAAAGCCCATCTCGTGACTCTCACTCTTCAAGGGTGGAAGGAGCCTCGCCCTGACCGCAGCCCGAAGATCGTCCAGGCCGCACAAATCCAAAATGAGTGTAGCGATCCCGCGTCATCGCTGCAAACCCGAATCCCCCTCTCCCTGCCGATGAAGGGGCTGGACGCCGACGCCCCGCGACGTCTTACTGGCAACCCTCGTCGACGGCGCCGTCGCAGTTGTTGTCCTTGCTGTCGCAGATCTCCTCGGCGCCGTCGTGGACAGTGGCGTCGCCGTCATTGCAGTCCTCGATGCAGGCCACCCCGTCGTGATCGCCGTCGCTCAAGGGCCTCAAGAGGCAGCTCGGATCGCAGATGTCGCCGTAGCCGTTGCCGTCCAGATCGGCCTGATCCTCGTTGACGTCCGTGCGGCAGTTGTCCTGGGTGTCTGGAGCGCCGTCGTTGTCGTCGTCCCGATCGCAGGACTCGCCGATGTTGTCGCGGTCGGTGTCGAGCTGGAGCGGGTCGAAGACCTCCGGGCACAAGTCCGTGTCGTCGTCCACGCCGTCGCCGTCCAGGTCATCCTGGCAGCCGCCGAAGGTGGCCCCCTCGGGCACCGCCGGGTCCACCGGCAGCGCGGGCCAGTTGCACAGGTCGACGTCGTTGTTCAGCCCGTCGCCGTCCACGTCCGCGTCGCAGATGTCCCCAAGGCCGTCGCCGTCCTTGTCGTCCTGATCCGGGTTGTAGTCCTCGGGGCAGTTGTCGCGCGGATCGTCCAGATCCGGCCGCGCTGAGTCGAGGAAGTGGATGATCCCGTCGCGGTCGAAGTCCAGCGCGCTGCTGGTGAACTCGCTCGACTGCCAGCTGTTGAACTCGGGGTTGCCGACACCCTCCATCGCGCGGCTCAAGAAGGGGTAGACGCTGCCCGGGCCAGGGAAGTTCCCCCGCAGCACCGGCAGACCACGGCCGTTCTCGATGTACTCAAAGCCCAGCCCGCGATCGCTGACCGCGTGCCAGTCGTGAAAGAGCGCCCCGCGATCCTCGTAGCGGAAGGAGTGGGGGATGCCGCCCCGATCAAGGAGCTCATCCAGATCAATGAAGGCCGACGGCGGCCCCCCCGTATCAAAGATCGCCGTGTCAAAGTAGATGTTGCCGTGGTAGGGGCTCTCGCCCCCGTCCTGCATCTGCCGCACCGTCGAGGCGTAGGCCGGCGCCTCCGGATCAACCAGGCAGGCGATGTCCAGCAGGCACATGCCGCCGCGCACAAGCTCGTGCTGCACCTGCGGCAAGCCCTGGTAGCAGTTGCTCGCGCCCGCAGGCACCCTCCGATCTCTGAAGTGCACCGACCGCCGCCTGTCTGTCTCCTGATCGACCCCCGAAAGATCCCGGTAGCCGAAGCCGTGGCGCACCAGCGGGTAGGCGTGGTTGTTCGGCGAGGGGCAGACCTGATTGGAGGGCCGGAGGTTGGCGCCGTGCAAGGCCCAGGGGTTGTAGGAGGAGGGGATGCCCGGCACGATCGACACCGTCGCGTAGTAGGCGTCTGGCCGCCCGAAGGCGTTGACCAGCACCCCGTAGCCGCCGGCGGAGAGCCCGTAGAGCGAGAAGGAGCGCCGGAAGATCTCCGGGTCCGTGATCTGGCCGTCGCTGTCGCTGCCTCGGATCCGCCAGTTCGCCGCCAGGTGGGGCCTCAGATCGTCGGCCAGGAAGTCGCGGTAGCTGAAGATCGTCTCGTCGGCCCGCCACAAGCCCACGAAGCGCGTGTGGCAGCGCTGGGCCGCCATCTGCGGCTCCCGCGCGCAGTCCTCGTCGCTGAGTCGAGCGTTGGGCAGCACGAAGATCGTCGGCTCCATCAACCCCCACGCCATCCGCAGGCCCGCTGCGTTGGCCAGCGTTCGGTTGTTCTCGTACTCGCCGGCCGTGTGCATCAACACCACCACCGGATACTGCTGGTTGGGGCTGCCGCCGACCGCGTCGCCGATCGGGTTGGTGGGCAGGTGGATCGCCGGGTTGCTGTTGGCCGGCGTCTCTGTGTCGATGTAGCCCGGCGGCACATACACGAAGGCGTCGACCGGGTAGGGGAAGCAGGTCGGGCAGTCGCGCACCGCGACCGTCGTCGACAACTCCAGGAACTGGTCGTACTGCACCGGCAAGGTCCGAAAGGGGACCCGAAAGCGCCTGTCCTGGCCCAGATCCAACTCCAACTCCATCGCCGCAGCCTTCGGCCACCCTCGCGGCGAGCCCACGCCCAGCGGCCTGACCCTCGGCTCGATCATCAGCGCCGCACGGAAGCGCCGCTTCGGATCGTGGGGCAGCCACGTCTGGCGCAGCGGGATCTCGCTGCGCTCGCCCTCCGCCCCCAGGCGCACCACCTTGGCCGGGAAGCGCTGGCTCCAATACTGCTGAGATACCCAGTCTTCCGGCACGTCCACGCCCAGATCATCGAACTCAATGATGATCTGCTTGCCGAAGGTCACCCGATCTCCCTCTTGAATGTTCGACCACCGCACCTGCAGCGACTCCGGCATGCCGCAGTCCAGCGGGCACTCCTCCACCTCGCCGGCATCGCAGGCCCCATTGCCGCAAGCCGAGGGCTCCGGCTCGCCCTCCGGCTGGCCTTCGGGCTGCGCTTCGGGCTGCGCTTCAGGCTGGCCTTCGGGCTGAGCCTCGGGCTGCGCCTCGGGGTTCCCTTCGGGCTGGGCCTCGGGGGTCCCCTCGGGTTGAGCCTCAGGGGTCCCCTCGGGCTGACCTTCGGGCTGGCCTTCGGGCTGAGCCTCGGGCTGGGCCTCCTCAGGGGCCGGAGATCCGCCTCCAGGCCCTCCGCAGCCGGCCAGCGCGGCGGCGAGCAGCCCCGCCAGCAAGATCCGCGACACGCGCTCCATCGGGTACTTCATGGTCCACACCTTTGCGCTCTATCACCGCGGGGCTCGCGGCCCCGGGACTCTCTCATGAGGCTCGCCGCTGTCGGCGACGAGGCCGCTCGTCAGGGCTGCAGCGTGACGAAGTTGCCCGCCGCGTAGGTGGCGTTCAGGACGAAGGTGTCGTCGCCAGCGACCACCTCCTGGTTGACGAGCTTGATCACCGTAAAGGCCAGCCGTGGCCCCGCCAGCCGCGCCATCGCCTCGACCGGGACGGTGAAGGTTCCCGAGTCGGCCGACACCCTGCAGTTCAAGCCCGGGCCATTGCGCGGCGTGTAGTTGTCGTTCAGGGGCACGATGGAGATGAGCACCTCCAGAGCGCTGCCCTCCTGGCTCCAGACGATCTCCGTGGCCGCCGACCGGCTCACCGCCGAGTCCGCCGCCGGCGCGATCACCAGGTGATCCGACGGCGTCGTGATTGTCCCCGTGAAGCGCCGGACGTGCCGGCCGCCCGCCGCCCGCACGGTCACGTCGCTGCCCGGGGCCATGAGCGTGTCGTTGTCCTCCGGGTCCTCCGACACGTACTCGACCGATCCGCTCTCAACCGTCATTGGCGAGGTGCTCCCTCGCTCGCCGAGGTCGTTGGACACCGTGATCACCCCGGCGTCGTAGCCGAAGGGCTGAGGCTCTTCCGCGGTGTCGATCTGCACCAGCTCGCAGTCGCCGATCGTCTCGCCGGGTGGATCTTCGGGCTGGGGTTCGATGAAGGCCGCCCCCACATTGCCGCGCCGGATCTGGATGAAGAAGTTCGCGCGCAGGTTCGCCTCGAAGAGCCCGACTCCGCCGACGAGCACGTCTGGGCGTGGGTCGAGAGGCCCCTCAGGCTCGGGCTCGGGTTCTGGCTCAGGCTGTCCTTCCGGTTCGGGCTGGCCCTCGGGCTGCCCCTCAGGCTCGGGTTGCCCCTCGGGCTGGCCTTCAGGCTCGGGCTGGACTTCGGGCTCAGGTTGCCCCTCAGGTTGCCCCTCAGGCTGGCCCTCGGGCTGCGCCTCGGGTTCAGGCTGCGCCTCGGGCTGGCCTTCGGGCTGGGGCTCGGGCTCGCTCGCGTCGGGGAGCCCTGGGGCGATCGGAGAGGCGGGCTCGTCGCCGCACCCGAGGGCCAACAGCGCGGCGCACGTCAGGATGATCCAGAGGGGCTTTACGGGAACCTTCGCCATTCAGCGTCCTTCAGAAAGCGCGAATCCTGGGCTGCGACCAACCGGGGTCCAAGCCCTTCTTGCGACGAGATGAGTCCTGACCCGGTAGTGTAGTCACAAGGCCCGTTCTTCTCAAGCCGCACTTTTCCACCCCTCGACAACAATCTTGCCATGGGTGGCGCAGACCCACCGGGCCACTGCCGCCCGGGCCAGGATCGGGGCACCTCGCGTGAACCGGAGGGGTCGCGCTCTCGGGTCGGCGCGCCCTCTGGGCTGCGGGAGGTCGGCCCAGGGCAATCGCAAAGTCGACTTCGATGGCGGGTAAGGCAACTCCCCCTCCTGTCCTCCCCCTGGCTTCACTCCCCCTCCTGTCCTCCCCCTCGTTTCACAAGGGGGAGGGACGCTCGCGGTTCGGGCACGTCGAGATTGGCGAGTCGGCTTCGATGACGCACACGGAGGGATCGGCGAGTCGACTTCGATGACGGACACGTCGAGATCGGGGAGTCGACTTCGATGACGGGCAAGGGGAGATCGGCGAGTCGACTCCGTTGTCGGACACGTCGGGATCGGGGAGTCGACTTCGTTGACGCACACGTCGAGATCGTCGAGTCGACTTCGATGACGGACACGTCGGGATCGGCGAGTCGACTTCGTTGACGGTCACGTCGAGATCATCGAGTCGACTTCGTTGACGGGCACGGAGAGATCGTGGAGTCGACTTCGTTGATGAACTCTGCACGTTGACGGTCCACCCGGGCTCGCGCCCGGGCCTTGGGTTTTGTCCTGGGTCGCCCCGCCCTCCGGCGGGGCTGGCCAGGGGGCGTCAGCCTGCGTGGGGCGTGTCGCCAGGGTCGAACTCACAGGAGATGTTGGGGGGATTGGGAAGCAGACATCGCACGCCCTTGAGAGGGTCTTTCCCTTGAAGGTTGACGCCCCCTCGCCAGCCCCGCAGGGGCGTCCCTGGACAAATTGTAGGCCCGGGCGCGAGCCCGGGTGGACCGCCAACGTGCAGATCGCACCAACGAAGTCGACTCGCCGATCCCAACGTGCCCGTCATCGAAGTCGACTCCCCGATCTCGACGTGCCCGAACCGCGAGCGTCCCCCTTGTGAAACGAGGGGGAGGACAGGAGGGGGAGTTGCTTACCCACCATCGAAGTCGACTTTTCGATTGCCCTGGGGGTCGGCCAGCGCGCACCACCACAGCGCGCCCATGGCGACGAACTGGAGCGGCAGCCGCGCCCAGAGCAGCGCGGGCGAGGGCGGCAGATCGCCCAGCCCGATGCCGTGGATCGCCATGTTGACGTTGGCCGGGAAGACGGCCAGCAAGAGCGCCAGCAGGCCCCAGGCCGACAGCCGCCGCGTCGGCGGCCACAGGAGCCCGACGCCGCCGAGGATCTCAAACGCCCCGCTGATCAGGACCAGCTCCAGGTGCCAGGGGAGGTAGGCGGGCATCATCCTCAAATACACATCGGGGACGACGAAGTGCAGCAACCCCGCGCCGATAAACAAGATTGCAAAGAAAACCAGCACCCGGCGCCTTGCCCTCGACATCGATCCCCCCTCGGCCGTGCTGGCCCCCGCCCTCTCCAGGGATCCCGCAGGCGGCGGGGCGGGCGGCCAGGATCAGGGGCTGATCCTGGCGCACGACGCCGCAGGGCGCAATGGCCCGGCGGATTTTCGCGGGGCTTGATCTTGGAGGCGATTGGTGGTTGAGACTGGGCCGAACCTGGCGCTCTGGCTGGGTCCTGGCCCAGCGGTCAGGCCAGCGGGCGCCGAAGGAGGCGATCATGTGGATCACACCCCACACCTGGCAGTTGATCGATCTGGCGCTGTCCGAGGATCTGCTCGCCGGCGACGCGACCACCGACGCGATCTTCACCGACGCGGATCGCACCTCGGGAGAGCTGCTGGCCAAGTCGCCCCTGGTGCTCTGCGGCGCGCAGATCTTCGACGCGGTCATGCACAGGGTCGACCCGAGGATCGAGGTGCGCTGGGCGGCCAGCGAGGGCCAGCGCGTCGCGCCGGGGACGATCATGGCGTCCATGTCGGGGCCGACGACGTCCATCCTCAAGGCCGAGCGCACCGCGCTGAACTTCCTCCAGCGACTCAGCGGCATCGCCACCGCCACCCGCTGCTACGCCGAGGCGCTCGAAGGCACCGGGACCACGATCGTCGACACCCGCAAGACCCTGCCCGGCTGGCGGGCCCTGGACAAGATGGCGGTCGTCGTCGGCGGCGGCCGCAACCACCGCTTCAACCTCGGCTCCGGCGTCATGATCAAGGACAACCACATCGCCGCGGCCGGATCGATCACCGCCGCCGTCGAGCGCGTCCGCGCCCAGATCGCCCACACGCTCAAGATCGAGGTCGAGGTCACCAGCCTGGCCGAGCTCGACGAGGCCATCGCCGCCGGCGCCGACATCATCCTGCTCGACAACATGACCACGGCCCAGATGGCCGCCTGCGTCGACCGCAACAAGGCCCTGGCCGTCGGCCGCCCCGCGCTCCTGGAGGCCTCCGGCGGGATCACCCTGGAGCGCCTCGCCGAACTCGCCGCCGCGGGGGTCGATCTGATCTCGTCCGGCGCCCTGACCCACAGCGTCACGGCCGCCGACATCTCGCTCAACCTCAAGGCCGGCGCTTGAAGCACCCCTCGGGGTCTGATACACCCTCAGGGGTCTCTCAATGGCAAAGGGGATCGATACGGTAGCCCAACCATGTCCGCAAGCAAGATAATCGCAATCGCCAACCAGAAGGGCGGCGTCGGCACGACG
>SXGS01028169.1_pt1 | contig 40627 bp, 34 predicted proteins | sample 3174681 | NCBI WGS metagenome assembly SXGS01 (sample SAMN11356861, study PRJNA531348) | freshwater metagenome | isolation source: freshwater sample F1-80 | place: China: Fuxian Lake, Yuxi | collected 2017-12-25 | reverse complement strand
GTTCAGGGTGTCAAAGATGGTCTCCAACAGGAGAACATCCGCCCCCCCCTCCAAGAGGCCTCGAACCTGATCCCTATAGGCCGCGACCAAGGTGTCGTAATCCACGGCTCTGAATCCGGGCCGATTAACGTCGGGAGACATGGACGCCGTGCGGTTCGTCGGACCCAGGGCGCCCGCGACGAAGCATTGGCGTTTCGGAAGCGCGGCCACGAGCGAGTCTACGGCCCGGCGCGCGCATTGCGCACCGGCCACATTGATCTCATAGGCGAGCGATTCCATCCCGTAATCAGCGAGGGAAATGGCTTGAGAGTTGAATGTGTTCGTCTCTATGAGGTCCGCGCCAGATTCGAGGTAAAGACGGTGGATGGACTCGATGACGTCCGGCCGGGTCAGGCACAAAAGATCGTTGTTGCCTTTGAGATCGCGATGCCAGTCCCGAAACCGGTCCCCCCGGAAATCCGCCTCCTGGAGCTGCCGTTTTTGGATCATGGTCCCCATCGCACCATCGATGATCACGACGCGGCGCGCGAGGAGTTCCTGGATCGGATGGATATTGGAGTTGGATGACAACAGAGGCATAACGACGGCCATATTCTAGCTATAATAGGAATTCTGGCAACTCAAATATCAACGAATCAAGATATGAAGATATTTAGTGGTCTTCCTCACTGCCACCATGCTTTCAACCCCTCAACCGTAAAACAGCTGTTGAACCTCGTGGAGATTTGCAAAAGCCTGGATGAGAAAGCTTTTGCGAAGCGGGAGGACAACTGCCGTTTTACGGTTGAAGGGCAACTCAACACGACAAGAGTTCCCGATGAGTGAGGCGTGGCGGGCAGAGCCTTCCGTGTGGGCGTTGGGCCACGCCGTGACCCGGAGCCGAGGAGCGGCAAAAATTCCAGCGGGAGATTCATTCAAAAACCTGCGGTCGATTGGTTGCCAGTTCTTCACCATCATGACACACAGCCGTCACATGGAAGGTTCATAGTCATGGTGTCGGCGGGAAATAGAACCCGCTGAGAAAGGCGTCTCATGACATTAGCATGCGAAGCAACAACGGCGAACGCGGGAAGTGATCCAAGGAATTTTCGGCAGGATTTTAGCAAATCGATCGCTGCCAGCCATTCCTGGAGCAATAGGCCTCAATGGCTGGCGGCTCTGGCGGCCGTGGACGAGTTCGAAAACGAGGATCCCGTGGGGACTGCCAGAACATGGGGCTTGGTGCCCGCCCGACATCTCTTCAAACTCTTCATCTACGCCTATCTGGAAGGAATCCTGTCCTCGGCGGACATCGCCGATTTAGTCGCGAGCGATCCTTGTTTTCGGATGCTTTGCGAAGAACGCGCGATCAAGGTCGAATTGCTTCGGCGATTTCGGAGAACCCATAGATCGCGATTGGAAGAAATGCTCGCCCTAGCCATCGCGATCCAGGAGGAAGGCGGAGAGAGCGCTTGCCTTCGGCGAGACAAGAGTGTGCTTTACAAAGCTCGGGCGAAGTCCGTGATCGCTCACGCGGTCTTTTGGGACACGATGGACTCCGATTATTGACGCGGGTCTGGCGTCTTCGAACCGGATTTATTTTTGCACGGACCCTAAGCGAGATGAGGCAGTTCCCCGGTGCTATCCCCCAGCTGATGAACCTTCAGGTCCATGCGATTGAGGAGCGCGAGCCATAGGTTGTTGAGAGGAGTCTCCTTCGGATACACGATATGACGCCCCGATTTCAACGTGCCGCAACCCCGGCCAGCGATGAGGATGGGGAGATCGTCGTGGTTATGGGCATTGCCATCCGAATTCCCGCTGCCATAGACCAGCATCGTGTGGTCCAGCAAGGTTCCGTCCCCTTCTTTGATCGCTTTCATCCGCCCGATCAGGTAGGCGAGCTGCTTGATGTGAAATAGGTTGATGAGGGCGATTTTCGACTTCTTCTCCGCATTGTTCCCATGATGGGACAGGTCGTGGTGGCCTTCTTTAACCCCGATGAATGGGTAAGGCTTGTTGCTGCCCTCGTTGGCGAGCACGTAAGTGCAGACCCGAGTGGAGTCGGTTTGAAAGGCCAGCACCATGAGGTCGCCCATTAAACGCAGATGGTCTTCGTAGATGGCGGGGACGGCTTCCGGCCGCGCGATGCCCTCCGGAATAGTGGGCTCAGGCATGTGGGCTGAACGTTCGATGCGAAGCTCAAGATCGCGAACAGCAGAGAAGTATTCATCCAGTTTTCTTTGGTCGCTCTTCCCGAGACGCCCGTTCAATTCACCAAAATCCTGCTTCACGAGGTCCAGGATGCTCTTTCGCTGCGCATCGCGCCGGGCGCGCTCTTTGGAGGAACCCGAGCCGAATAGACGCTCGAACACGAGCTTCGGATTAACTTCCTTGGGCATGGGCTGGGTGGCAGACCGCCACGACATGGTTGAGGAATAAACGCAGCTGTAGCCGGAATCGCAATTCCCCGCCATGGAGCCTGCCTCGGTGCCTATCTCCAGCGACGCCAGCCTGGTCTTATCGGCCATGCGGCTGGCCGCGACTTGGTCCACCGAAATGCCGGCGCGGATGTCCGTGCCATCGGTTTTGCGAGGTTGGACGCCCGTGAGAAAGGCCGACAAGGCCCGCGCGTGGTCGCCGCCTCCGTCACCGTTGGCACGGGCTTTATCCGCCGTAAGGCCGGTGAGAACAGAGAATTCCTCGCGATATTCAGACAGGGGCGAGAGAGTGGATGGCAATTCGCCCAGCGCACCCGCGTCGCCAGGGCGCCAATCGGCCATGTTGATGCCATTCGGCACGTAAAGGAGTGCCATGCGGTTTGGCGCGGCCTGGTTTCCTGGAGTGTTGCCGGACGCCCAGCCGCGCATGGGGCCCATGGCCTCAAGCCACGGCAAAGCGAGAGTCGCCCCTACGCCGCGGAGTGCGGTTCGCCGGGAAATTCTGGTTGGATTATTCATAAGCGCTTTGGTTGATATACACCGGAAGTTCAGTGGCCCTGCTCCGCCGCCCTCGCGGCATCCCGCCCGCGACGCAGTCGAAAGGGGTTGCTTTTGACAATCGAAGCAACCACCGCCGAGAATTTATAATTCGATACTTCGGCATTCTTCAGAATCTCCTTGATCGCGCGCTCGTCATAATACTCCAGCCCGCGGCCAAGGGCATACGTCATCATCTTCTCTGTAAAATTGCGCGCAACCAACTCTTTTTTTTCTTTCAAGATCACTTTGAGCTCCGCTGGTCCGTTGAACGCCTGGCCATCTGGCAAGGTGCCGGACGTGTCAATGACTCCTTCTGGGTCGCTTTTTCTTGGCCGGCCGATCGCGTCAAAGCTTTCAAACGCAAATCCCAGGGCATCCATCTGTTGATGGCAGTTCGCGCAGGAAGGATTAGCCCGGTGTTGTTCCATTCGCTGCCGCAAAGAGCCTTTCAACTCTTTCTGTTCGTCCAGCTCAGAAACTCCGGGAGGGGGAGGGGGAGGAGGGGTTCCGAGGATTTGCTCCAAAACCCACTTACCCCTCTTGACAGGTGAGGTTCTTGTCGGATTCGAAGTCACTGTCAAAACGCTCGCTTGGGTCAAGAGACCGCCGCGTTCCTTGGAGGGGAGCGTCACGCGCACAAACTCCTGTCCCCGATCTCCCCTCCCGCCTGAACGCGCCCCGCCGGACCCGCGCAGGATCTCCTCGCCCAACCCGTAGTGCCGCGCCAAGGTTCCGTTCAAATAAGTGTAATCTGCGTCCACCAAATCCAAAATGCTGCGGTCCTCCCGAACGATCTCGCCGAGGAACAACTCCGTTTCCCGAAGCATCGAGCGACGCAGCCGGTCGTCGAATCCCGGGAAGAGGGTGGAATCCGGTTGATAGGTGCCGAGACGCTCCAGTTGGAGCCATTGCAAGCCGAAGTTTTTCACCAGCGCCTCGGATTTGGGATCCAGGAGCATCCGGCGAATCTGGGAATCTAGGGCTCGCGTCAACTTTTTGTCTGCCGCGAGAGCCAGCAATTCGTCGTCGGGGGCAGTGCTCCAAAGAAAATAGCTCAACCTCGAGGCAAGTTGAAACTCGTCCAAGACATGTGCTTTTTTCAATTTCGGGCGGTCATCCAATTCGGCGCGGAACAAAAACTTCGGAGAGCACAAAATGGATTTGATCGCAACTTTCAGGCCCTCATCGAATCGCCCCTCGGAGGCGCTCTGTCCCTGCGTGAACGCCTGTTGATACCGGGCCAATTCCGCTTTGGTTGGAGGCCTTCTGAACGCCCGAGTGAGGAACCAGTCCAGGACCTTCGCGGCTCGCTCGGCTTCGGGGGCTTCGGGGGCGATGGCCGCAACGCGTTTCATGAAGTCTGTGCGGGTGTCAGCCGGTCCCACGACTTTAAACCCGTTTATAAAGAGCATCCGATTGGTGACATCTGATTGAGCGTTTTCGAATCGGGCGGCGAATCGATGCTCCCCGGCGGGCAACTCGAGCGACGCTTCAAATTCCTTCCATTGGCCTGGGGCATTCGTCACCACCACTGTGTCCAGAAGCTTGTCGCCCACCCGCAAGGCCAGCTTTGCCGGCTCGAGCGACGATTCGTTCGTGGCGCCGGCACGCACGCGGAACACGTAGGATCCGGCGACCTTTATCTCGTGGCGCACGAATAATTCCGGAGGCGAATTGGTGACGGGCCGGGTTCCGTTCTCTGAGCCGCCGTAGGAAGGCTCGAGGAATATGGAATAAGTCGACCGGGTAGGCGGCTTGGGCAAGGGCGACAGGACGGCGCGGTCCGCGATGGCCTCGGCGGCGTCCAAGTAACGTTCGAGATGCACGGGCGAAAGGCTCAGGACATCTCCGATATTATCGAATCCATGCCCGATGTCGTCTGCCGGGAACCCCTCGGAAGGATTGAAGTCCACCGCCAGAAGGTCGCGGACGGTATTGTTATACTCAGTGCGGTTAAGCCTGCGGACGGTGACTCTTCCGGGATCCAGCGGCATCTTGGATTCGGCGCGCGCGAACGACTGGTTCACGGCTTGGTTGAACAACTCGATATCACGGGCGGATGGCTTGACGGCATGCTTCTTCGGGGGCATTTCCCCGGTGTTGACCTGATGCAAGATGCCGCGCCATTTCTTGATTTCCTTCAAAATATTCCGGTCATCTTGGATCTCCTTCAAGTTGAGATCCGCCTTGGTTTTCTTCCCGCCATGGCACTCGTAACAATGTTTCTCAAGGAAAGGGAGGGCGGCCTTCTTAAAGTCCGACGCCAAGCCGCCTCCCGCCATCGAGCTGCAGAGCAGCGCGAGCGCGATGGCCGGAAGGGTGATTTCAATGCGTGTCATGGGCAACACCAAGTGACTTTTGCTCAGACTAGAGCTAAGGACAAATATTCATTGTTTTGTAGAACGGCGCAAAGTCGAATTTTACCGGACCCTCACGGTGGGTGCATCCGAGGCAAATCAGATGCGTCGGAGTTCAGCAGATCCGTGGAAGTTGCTCTCCGCTCAAGAAGTCGAGCACTCGAGCGACTCCGAAGCGATTCTTGAGCGTGACGAACCCGGGCACATCAGCGCCCACGGTGCCGATGAATGCCGCGTCGGCTGAGAGAGGATAGGTGTGGAGAATGTCAAGCGCGCGAGGCAAATCGCGCGGCGAGATAAAAGCCACAAAGCGGCCTTCGTTTGCCACGTAAAACGGGTCGAGGCCAAGTATTTCGCAGGCCCCTCGGACGTCGTCCCGGATGGGGATCGCGCTTTCGTCGATGGCCACGTGCACGTGGGCGACGGCGGCGATTTCGTTCAAAGCGCTGGCTAAGCCGCCTCGCGTGAGGTCGCGCAGGCAATGGATTTCGATTCCGGCGTCGAGCATCGCCAGCACGGGCTCCACCAGCGGCGCGCAATCGCTTTCAATGGCGCTGTCAAACTTCAGGCCTTCGCGCACCGACATGATCGCCATGCCATGCCGGCCTAAATCGCCGCTCAGCAGCACCATGTCACCGGGCCTGACTTGAGCCGGTGTGATCGAGGTGTTGTGCTCGAGCAAACCCAGGCCGGCAGTGTTAATGAACAACCCGTCCGCTTTGCCCTTGTCCACGACCTTGGTGTCGCCCGCGACGAGTTGCACACCGGCGGAGGCCGCGGCTTGCTTCATGGAGTGCGCGACGCGGCGGAGTGTCTCCATCGGCAGCCCTTCCTCGATGATGAACCCCCCGCTGATCCAGCGCGGGCGCGCGCCGCACATCACGAGATCGTTCACCGTGCCGTTCACGGCCAGCGTGCCGATATCACCGCCAGGAAAAAACAAAGGGCGCACGACATAAGAATCGGTTGTGAAAGCGAGGCGCTGTCCACCCACCTCAATCACCGCGCCGTCATGCCTCTGATTCAGCAGAGGGTTGGAAAAGGCGGGGAGGAACAGGCTCTCGACGAGCTCGTGTGTGAGGCGCCCCCCACCCCCGTGCGCGAGGAGCACTTGCAAATGAACAGAGAGCGGTAGCGGGCAGTTCGGTGCAAATTCAGGGGTCATGGAATTATCCTTAAAACGGCGGTTGAACCTCGTGGAGATTTGCTAAAGCCTGGATGAGAAGGAATTGGCGAAGAGCGAGGCATATCCAATGTGGATCTGGCGAGTGATTCGGAAAAACTTTATCGCCAGGATCTATCGAAAATTCGCCTGGGGCAATTGCGGTTTTAAGCATTAAGCATGGATGGGTTGCGTGCGCCGATGGCGATGGTATGCCGCGCACGCTCCCTCGCTCGATACCATCGTTGCGCCGAGCGGATGTTCCGGCGTGCAGCGCGACCCGAAAGCCGGGCATTCCCTCGGCTTCTTCGCTCCTTGTAGAATCAAGCCGCTGATGCACTCGTTAGTCGGTTCGGCGCGCGGTCCCGCCACACCAAAGCGCCTTTCGGCGTCGAACTCGGAGTAAACCTCGCTCAAGCTCAGACCGCTCTTCGGAATCTCGCCGAGGCCGCGCCATTTGCGGTGGACGACGCGGAAGACTTCGCGCATGAGCTGCCGCGCCGGCGTGTTGCCTTGTTGTCGGACGGCCCGGGTGTATTGGTTCTCGACTTCAGCACGGTTCGCCTCGAGTTGCTGCACGCACGACAACACCCCTTGAAGAATGTCGAGCGGCTCAAAACCGGTGACCACGATAGGCACTCGATAATGCCGGGCAATGGGTTCGTATTCGCTGAAGCCCATCACCGTGCAAACGTGGCCAGCCGCCAAAAAAGCCTGCACGCGGTTGTCCGGCGAAATGAGAATGGCCTCCATGGCCGGCGGCACGAGCACATGGGAGACCAGCAGCGAGAAGTTCTTCAATCCCAGCGCGCGCGCCTGGGCCACGGCGACGGCGGTGGCGGGTGCGGTGGTTTCAAATCCAACGGCAAAGAAGACGACTTCGCGCGCCGGGTTGTCCCGGGCCAGGCGCACCGCATCAAGAGGGGAATAGACGAGGCGCACGTCGCCGCCGTTCGCCTTGACGGAGAGCAAATCCCGCTCCGAGCCTGGCACGCGAAGCATGTCGCCAAAAGAGCAGAAAATGACTTCGGGCCGAGCCGCGATCTCCAGGGATTGGTCGATCAGTTCGAGCGGCGTGACGCAGACAGGGCAGCCGGGGCCATGGACGAGCTCCAAACCCGCGGGCAAGAGGGTGTCGAGGCCATACTTCACAATGGCGTGGGTCTGCCCCCCGCAGACTTCCATCAGTGTCCACGGGCGAGTCGTGGTCCGCGCCAGCGTCTCGGCGAGCTTTCGCGCCAGCGTGGCGTCACGGTATTCGTCGAGAAACTTCATGCGACACGGGGCAACCGGACGTCATCAAAACAAACATCCATTCAGCTCGTTGAATTCCGCAATCCCCACACGCCTCCGCCCTATCCCCTCCTTTCACCGCCTGGCGGTGATTGGGTGGGTCATGGTGGCTTGCTTCGGTGCGTAAGCCACACCAGCGACCGCTTCATTGGCGACGATAGTCTTAGAGCGGGCCGTTGTCACGATTCACTTCTCCGAGTTCGTCCATTTCGACCAAGTAATCGAGCACGCGCTGAGCCTCGCGTTCGTCCACGCGGCTGATGGCTACACCCGCATGCACGATCACATGATCGCCGACCCGCGCCTCCGGCACAAAAGCCAGATTCGCTTCCATGACGATGCCCCCGAAACTCACCCGGCCTGAGCGCTGGAAGGGTTCCTCTCCCGAGATGCTGAGAAGCTTTCCTGGAATGGCTAGGCACATGACAATCTCTCCCGGGCCCAGATTTGTGAGGCGGCCAGCACTTGCCCCAAGGCAAGGCCGCCGTCATTGGGCGGAACGCGCTGATGCCAATAGGGCCGGAAGCCTTCCTCTCGGAGACGCCGCACGGCGCGTTCCGTGAGACATTGGCTCTGGAAACAACCGCCTGAAAGTGCCACGCGCTCCTCGCGCACGACGCGGGCGACAGCCACTATGCCTTCCACCAGCGCGTGCTGAAACTTCGCCGCGATGACCGCTTTTGGAATCCTCGCGTCGATGTCGCGGAGGAGGTCGCGGAGCATCGGAGCCCAATCGAGCGCGTCCTCCGTCAAAGCGCACTCGTAGGTTTCATCCGTGAAAGCTGTGTCAGCGGCAAATTCGATCTCCATCGCGGCCTGCCCCTCGAAACCAGAAACCTGACGCAAACCGAGCAGCGAGGACACGGCATCGAACAGCCGGCCGACGCTGGATGTGAGGGGCGTGTTCAAACCCTGCTCCATCATTTGCCGCATGGTCCGCAACTCCAGTGTGGAGAAAGCGGCGAGAGTCGGCAGCCCTGTGAGCGAGAAAGCGCTCTCACCGAGCAACCCCCAGAGCAAACCAAGCGCGGCACGGCGCGGTTCACGCATGGCCCGTTCCCCGCCAGGCAAGCAGAAGGTGCGGATGTGCGCGGCACGCTCAAAGCCTTCGGGAGTGATCCGCAGAAATTCACCGCCCCAAATCGTGCCGTCCAGCCCGTAGCCCGCGCCGTCCCAACACACGCCGAGCACTGGAGCCTCGAGTTCATTATCGGCCATGCACGACAGGACATGCGCGTGATGATGCTGCACGCGGAACAGACGAACGCCTGTCAATGGCCCGGCACATTCTTTCGCGAACCGCGTCGACAGGTAATCCTGGTGCTCGTCGGCGACGATGATCTCAGGCCGAACCTCATAAAGGCTTTGCAAATCACCGGCGGCGCGGCGAAGCGCGGCCACGGCGGAGGCCGACTCCAAGTCCCCGATGTGCTGGCTGAGAAAGATCTGCCGGCCAACCGAAAGCGCGACGGCACTCTTCAAGTGCGCGCCGACGGCCAGCGTGGTCGGCAGTTCGGCCTTGACTCGAACTGGAAGGGGGGCGAACCCCCGCGCCCGGCGCAGCACGAGCGGGCGCCCGGCCATCACTCGGACTATGGAATCATCCACGGGCCGCGCGATGGGCCGGTTGTGGACGAGAAAAAAATCCGCGATGCCAGCGAGCCGTTGCAACGCTTCTTCCTCCCGCGTGCAGATGGGCTCGTCGCTTCGATTGCCGCTCGTCGCCACAACCGGAAAGCCCAGTTCCGCCAGCACCAAGTGATGCAGGGGAGAGTGAGGGAGCATCGCGCCCAGGCAGGGATTACGGGGGGCAACACCCGGCGCGACGGCCGTTTCGTGGGTTTTGCGACGCAGGAGCGCGATGGGCGCCTCTGGGGAACGGAGCGCCCGCTCTTCGAGAGACGAAACTTCGCACGACTCCCGCACCACTTCCAGTGACGGAAACATCAGCGCAAAAGGCTTCGCTTCACGATGCTTCAATTCTCGCAAACGGCGAACCGCCTGATCGTCGCGTGCGGAAACCATCAAGTGGAACCCGCCCACACCCTTCATCGCGACAATCAATCCCTGCTGGATGGCATGGATTGCCGCTCGCAAAGCTTCGTCGCGCGTCTTCAGGCATCTTCCGTCCACGTTCCACCACTCCAAGTGAGGCCCGCAATCCGGACATGCGTTAGGTTGAGCGTGAAAGCGGCGGTCATGCGGGTCGTCATATTCCGCCCGGCACTCCGAGCACATGGTGAAGCCTCGCATGGAAGTGTTGGCGCGATCATAGGGCAACGACTCGATGAGGCTGAAACGCGGACCGCATCGCGCGCAATTGGTGAACGGGTATCGATGACGGCGATTTGCCGGATCGAAGATGTCGCGGTGGCAGTCCGAACAAAGGGCGATGTCGGGCAAGATGAGAGCCGTCTTGGCCCCCCGGCTCTCGCTGTCGCGGATCTCGAATGTCCAATGGCCCGCCGAATCCAGCCAGGTGGCTTCCAGGCTTTCAATCGAGCTGTGCGGTGGCTTCTCCGCTTCGAGTCGCACGAGAAAGCTCTCCGCGCTTCGGATCAACCCTTCGACTTCGACCGTCACTCCTTGCGGCGAGTTGCGGACCCAGCCCGTCAGTTTCAATTCGGTTGCCAGGCGTTGGACGAAGGGTCTGAAACCCATTCCTTGCACGGCGCCTCGAACCGTGAGGCGCAGGCGCGCGGACGCAGGGCTCGTCGCCCCTTTAGTGACGGAGGCGTCGGTCATTCATACCTCCACTTTGACGCTGTCCAGCAAGATGTCCTGGGCGTGCGGGTCGTGGGGGTCCGGGTTGAACACGACCTCCAGTTCCGCCCCGGCCGCCACCGTCCCGGCCGCCGCCTCAACGAAGTGCTCGGTGAAATGTTCCGGTGAGAGATGGCACAACGCGCCGAGGACGACTCGCACGCTGACGATTTTCTTCGCGCCTTGTTCCGCCGCGATGCCAGTGACTTTCCGCATGAGACTTTTGATAAGGGAGAATTCGTGCATGGGATTCCTTTCACGCGATCGGGTTGGCGAGCATGGCTCGAATCTCCCGGAGCACTCGGTCCAGCAAATCATCGACCACCGCCGCAACTTCTGTGGAGAGCTTCTCCCCATCGGCAAAGTTCTTGCCTTCGATGCCGAAGAGGAGCAATCGGGGTGGAAGCCGCCCTAACACACGGGCCAGTTCCACGGCCTCCGCAACGCTGAATGCATGGGTGGAGTAATGGAAGAATCTCAAGGGGATGCCCTGCTCATGCGCGTCAAAGCGGTGAATCGTGCCGGCAACGTCTCCGGACTGAACCGCGTCCACAAGAATGACCGCCTCCGCGCCCTGCCACGCCTCCATCAACGAGGCGCCCTCGCCGCTTAACTCCCGCACCGCGACGCCCGGCGGCTCCGCCTCGCGCAACCGCCGCGCGACGACCCGGCCCACACCATCATCGCCTCGGTAGTCGTTTCCGAGGCCGAGCACGAGTATTGGCGGTTCGGGGCGGGAATTCATGACTTCGTCAGATCGAGTTCAGCGACGAGCTCCACCCCGTGGGGCGCCCGTGTCAGATGAAAGCCGGCCCGGCGCGCCACGGCTTGCATCTTGAGATTGTCCGACATCAGCACACCGGTGATGCGGTCGAGCCGCTCCTCGCGTCCGATCTGCACGAGCGAACACAGGAGATGCGTGCCCAGGCCAAGCCCTTGCCATTGGTCAGCCACAATGAGGGCGAACTCGGACTCATTGGCTCCGTGCAACCGACTGAGCCGTCCCACGCCAAGAATTTCGGGCGAACCCGAGGGCGTTTCGCGACGCTCCGCCACGAGCGCCATCTCCCGGTCGTAGTCAATAAAGCAAACGCGCGCCAAACGCTCATGCGCAATTCGTTGCTCCAGGCGGATTCGACCGAAGTAGCGCTGGTAAACGCTTTGCTCGCCCAGCGTGCCATGGAACTTGAGGATGAGCGGCTCGTCCTCGGGGCGAATGGGACGGATTGTAACCGGCATCCCATTCTTCATGATCCACGAACTCACATGCTGCGCCGGGTACGGGCGAATCGCGCTGCGTGGCAGATGTTGGACCGCCAGAGCGGATGGATGAAGCACGACACGGGCGTCGAGCGCGAGGAGCCCATCCGGCGAGGCCAGCAACGGGTTGATGTCGATCTCGGAGATCCAGCGCTGCTCCACGACCAGATGGCTGAACCGCACCAGCAATTGTTCCAGCGCGGCGAGGTCCACCGGCTCCCGACCTCGAACCCCTTTAAGGACGGCATAAACTTTTGTTTGCTCCATGAGCCGCCGGGCGAGCGTGGCATTGAGCGGCGGCAGGCCCAGGGCGCGGTCCTTGAAGACTTCGACCAACCGCCCCCCCATTCCGAAGAGGAGCACTGGGCCAAACTGGGGGTCCGTGCTGCTGCCGAGAATGAGTTCGCAGCCGTCGAGCGGTGCCATGGGCTGCACGGTCACTCCAAGAAATGCTTCGGCACCGGCCTTTTCAGCACATGAGCTCCTGATATCGTTCCAAGCCTGGCGCACTCCACTCGCCGTGCGGATGTTCAGTTGCACGCCGCCGGCTTCGGTCTTGTGGGTGACCGTCTCGGAATAGAGCTTGAGCACGACGGGAAAGCCCAGGCGCTCCGCCCGCGCCACCGCCTCGTCCTCCCCATGCGCCACGTGCGTCTCCACCACCGGAATGCCATAGGCCGTGAGCAGTTGCTTTGACTCCGCCTCGGTGAGAAGCTCTCGGCCCTTTTGCCGGACCCGGTCGATGATTTCCCCGGCGGCCGCGTGGGAGCCAAGGACCGGGGTCAGCGCCGGCGTTTCGTAAATGGAGCGAAGATTGTCGCTGTACTGCCACATCAACGCAAAAGCGCGCGCGGCTTGATCGGGGCTCCGAAAAGTCGGAATGGAGGCCTCGTTCAACAGCGCTTCGCCAGCCTCTATTTGCTGGCCGCCCATCCAGCTCGCGAGCAGTGGCTTGCCGTCCAGCCTCGCAAATGGGCGAAGCTTTTCGGCCGTCGCGGTGCTCTCGGTCATCTTTTGGGGGGTGAGAATGACCAGCAGGCCGTCATTCAACGGATCTTCGCGAACTATTTCCACGGTCCGCATGTAACGATCCGCGGCGGCGTCACCCAGAATGTCGATGGGATTGCCGTGGCTCCAATGCGGCGGCAACAATCCGTTGAGTGACGAAACTGTGTCCGCGGACAGCGGCGCGAGTTGGCCGCCACTGCGCAGGAGCATGTCGGTGCTCAGGGCTCCAGGGCCGCCGGCATTCGTGACGATTGCCAGTCTCGGGCCAAGGGGACGCGGTTGTTTGGCTAGGATTTCGGCCATGTTGAACAATTCGTCTATCGTCTCCACGCGGAGAACACCGACGCGGCGGAAAGCGGCGTCCAGCACATCGTCACTCCCGGTAAGCGCGCCCGTATGGGAGGCGGCGGCCTTTGCAGCGGCTTCGGTGCGCCCCACTTTGAGGACGATGACGGGCTTGGCGAGCGCAACCTCGCGCGCGGCGGAAAGAAAACGGCGCGCGTCTCCAACCGACTCCATGTAACAAACAATGCTCCGAGTGTGCGGATCATCCCCAAAGTGATCAATCACGTCGCCCCAGCCCACGTCCAGCATCGACCCGATGGAGACGAACGCGCTGAAGCCCACGTTCTCGCGGAAACTCCAATCCAGGATGGCGGTGCAGAGCGCGCCGCTCTGGCTGATAAAGGCGACGCTGCCTGGCCGCGCCATGCCCGCCGCGAAGGTGGCATTGAACTTCGCGCGCGGCGACATCACACCGAGGCAGTTGGGTCCGATCAGCCGCACCCCACCACGCCGCGCTTCAGCCAAAACATCCCGCTCAAGCCCGGCTCCTTCCGGCCCTGTTTCCTTGAACCCCGCCGATAGGACAACCGCGGCAGCCACCCCAGCGGCAGCGCATTCGCGAATGACTCCAGGAACTGTGGTCGCCGGTGTTATGATGACGGCCAAGTCAGGCCGTTCGGGGAGTGCGGTGATGCTGGCATAGGCTCGACGCCCCAACACCTCCGTTCGCTTCAGGTTTACTGGAAATACGTGATCGCCAAAGCCAGCGAGATTCTCCATCACCGCTCGGCCCACGCTTCCTGGCTTGTCCGTGGCCCCGATGACCGCGACCGACCGCGGGGAGAAAAACAAGCCGAGCGCGTTGGAGACGGCCTTAGTTCTCGGACTGATCGTGTTCATCGTTTATTGGACTGTCTTCCCGCGGCGCGATCATCGGCACGGTTGCCCGATGGCTCCTGCTCAATGCGGAGCTCCAAAAAATGTGTCGCGCAGGAGATGCAGGGATCGTAGTTGCGAATCGCCTGCTCGCATTGCCATCTCAGTTGCTCGGCCGGCAAGGTCGCGCGTGGCGACGCAAAGTGGCGGAGATCGTTCTCGATCGTCTTCTGGTTCTGCGACGTGGGCGGAACGATTCTTGCATCGAGAATCTGACCTGTTTCGTCAAGTTTGTAGCGATGGTACAGCAGGCCGCGCGGGGCTTCCGTGGCCGCGTAACCAGTGCCCGCGCGGGGCGTCACTTCCACCGAAGGGATGCCGGGTCGGTCGTAGTTCCTTAATAAACGCAGCGCCTCGTCAAAGCACCACAGCAATTCGACAGCACGGACGATGATGCTGCGAAAAGGATTTCGGCAGGCGCCGTTCAATCCGGCTTCGCGCGCGGCCTGTTGGGCCAGTGGTGAGAGGCGGTCGAAATTCAGGTTGAACCGCGCCATCGGTCCGACCAGGTAGGCGCCACGGCCGTTAATGCTGGAATGGAGCGCGTTCGAGTGCTGGACATGTTCCTCGCTGAAGTGTTCGTCGAACTCGCGCGCCGTGATGTCAAGGCCGCGGCTGGAGACGATTCGCCCTTCGTTGAATGGATATTCCTCCGGATGACGCAGGGCGACGAATTCGTAGTCCTGGTCGAAGTCCGGGAAGGGCAAGGTGGCCGTCCACTTCACCGTTTCCAACGCGGCGTCGCGGCCCCACTCAAGGCGTTCGATGAGCGGCGCGAGTTCGGAACGCGCTGGGAGCTTGTAGAAACCTCCCACGCGCACGTTGACGGGATGGACTTCGCGCCCTCCGAAAGTGGAGACGATTTCGTTGCCGGCTTTTTTGATCTGGAGTCCCCTCTGGACGATGGGTGCGTGGTCCTTGGCCATATGGATGGCGCTTTCATACCCGAGGAAATCCGGCGCGTGCAGCATGTATATGTGCAAGGCGTGGCTCTCGATCCATTCCCCGCAATACAAGAGCCTGCGCAACCCGCGCAGAAGACCGTCAACCTTCGCGCCGCAGGCGTCTTCGACCGCGTGAACCGCGCTCATCTGGTAGGCGACGGGGCAGATGCCGCAGATGCGGGCGGTGATGTCCGGCGTTTCGCGGAAGTTTCGCCCGCGCAGGAATGCCTCAAAAAAGCGCGGCGGCTCGAAGATCTTGAGCTTTGCGTCAACGACCGAGCCGTCCTTGATTCTCAGCCACAGAGCGCCTTCGCCCTCGACCCGCGCGAGGTAATCGACCTTGATGGTTTTGGTCGGCATGATTCAAGCATGGTTTCGATCCGTGCATGCGTTCGGCCAGCGAGGGGCTCCAAGGAACCACCCCTCCCTCCGCACTCGTGGACATTCATCATGCATCCGGTTTCTTTTCATGTTGTTCGCTTTCCTGGCGAAACGCTTCCGAGCCTGCGTTGTACGTTCGGAAAACGCGAAGCAACTCAGGCTTGGACACGTGCAGCACTTGGCCCATCCACGTGGCGATCGAGCCAGTATTGGGCGTTTCCTTGGGACCAAAACACCCAAAGCACCCGCGGTCATACGCCGGGCAAAGGGCCCCGCATCCCGCGTGGGTCACCGGTCCGAGGCACGGCGTGCCCCGTGCGACCATCACGCAGACGATGCCCCGCCGCTTGCATTCCATGCAGACCGAATGGGAAGGGGTGCGCGGCTTCCGACCGGCAAGAAAGGCGGTGATGATCTCCAGCAATTGCCTCTTGTTCACCGGGCAGCCGCGCAATTCGAAGTCCACGAACACGTGGTCGGCGATGGGCGTCGACTTCGCCAGCGTCGCGATGTAGTCGGGCCGCGCATAGACGAGGGAGGTGAATTCCCTCACGTCCGAGAAATTCCTCAACGCCTGGATGCCGCCTGCCGTGGCACAGGCCCCGATCGTGACGAGGGTTTTCGACTGGCGCCGGATCGCATGGATGCGCTGGGCATCGTGCGGCGTTGTGATGGAGCCTTCAACGAGCGAAAGGTCGTAGGGGCCTTTCACGACCGCGCGCGACGCCTCCGCGAAGTTCGCGATCTCGACTCGGCTCGCAATGGCCAACAACTCGTCCTCGCAATCGAGCAGGCTCAACTGACAGCCGTCACAGGAGGCGAACTTCCACACGGCGAGCTTGGGCTTGGGAGGTGTTTTCATGGTGCAGTGAGGAGGAGAAACAGGAAGGGACACGAAGGAACCCAGCGCGGCAACGAAGCAACCACTCCCTCTCCTCCACCGGATGGAGGAGAGGGCTGGGGAGAGGAGACGCCAGAAAGGAAGACGAACCCCTCTCCTTGGTCCTCTCCCCGCTCTTGCATCACGGGGAGAGGAAGAAGACGCGCGTGCAAATCGGATTCGTGGCGATTCGTGTCCATTTGTGGCTGTTCAGAATTCTCTCACTTTCAGCAAAGGCTTCACACGGTCGTGGGGGAAGACGGGGCCGGTCTTGCAGATAAATTCCGGGCCAAGCTGGCAATGGCCGCAGAAGCCGGTCGCGCATTGCATGTTTCGCTCGAGCGACAAATGAATCTGCGCCTCGGGCACTCCGCGTTTACGCAACTCCAACGCGACAAACCGCATCATCACCTCCGGTCCGCAGACAAATGCGCACGCATTCTTCGGTTCGAAGGGCGCCTGCCCGATCAGCGCGGTCACCACGCCTACGTTTCCGCGCCAACGGCCTGTGGCACGGTCCACCGTGATGTGAACCTCTACGTCGCGACGCTTCGACCAGGCACGAAGTTCGGCGCGGAACAGTAGGTCCTCCGGGGTGCGTGCGCCGTAGATCAGGACCACTTTGCCGAAGTCGGCGCGCCGTGCCAGCACCTGGCATAATGCCGAGCGCAACGGTGCGAGGCCGATGCCGCCGGCGACGATCACGACGTCCCGCCCCCGGGCGGCCGCCAACGGCCAGCTGGATCCAAAAGGCCCACGCACCCCAAGCACGTCGCCATTCTTCAGTTTCCACATAGCGCGGGTCACGTTTCCGACGGCCCGGGTCGTGTGCAGCAACGGCGAAGGCGCCAGAGGATTGCCGCTGATCGAGATCGGAACCTCTCCGACGCCGAAGACGTAGAGCATGTTGAACTGCCCGGGCGCGAAGGCCAGAGATGCCCCTCCGTTCACCGGCTCGAGCGCGAGCGTGAACGTGTCGGCGGTTTCCCGGCGCACCGACTCGATGCGCCAAGGAGCGGGGAGCATCGGATCCGCGCTGAGCCGGCTGGGCGCTGATTCAAGGATGCTGGCCATAGAGATCGAGCAATTGAAGGCGGGTGGCCTGGAGCCGCTGAAGCATGATGCTGGCGGAGCGCATGGCCAGTTCGTAGCCGAGATCATGGTTGTCCTGGCACTTTTTGCGAAGGCACTTTCCGTCGAAGGCCGTTGCGCGAATCGTCCGCAATGCCCGCGCATCAAACTGCCAGACGTAGGGCGGGAACAGCCATGACCAGCCGATGACTTCGCCGTTTTGCAGGGTCTGAATCACCACGGGGGCGCGGCCCGGAACGCTGAGTTCGAGTGCCACCCGGCGCGCCCGCAGGAGATAGAAGTGATTCGCCTCATCGCCTTCGTGGAAAAGATACTCGCCGGCATTGAAGTGCGCGTTGGACGCGCAGCCCGCCATCAACTCGAGATAAGCGGGCTCCAGATCGGCGAAAAAGGGGTGTTCTTCGATGAGAGCCTTGATGTCTTTCATGCGCGGGTGGTTTTAGAGGATCTCCTTGTTGAGTGGCGGCACCCGCCGCTCGGACTGGCGGAGGACTTTCACCTCCTCCGTGATGTCGATGGCGACCGGGCACCAGGTGATGCACCGTCCGCAACCGACACAGCCCGACTCGCCGAATTGATCCCACCAGGACGCGAGCTTGTGCGTGATCCACTGCCGATAGCGCGACTTGACCGAGCCCCGCACCGCTCCGCCGGCGATCGAGGAGAAGCCAACCGAGAAGCACGAGTCCCACTGGCGCCAGCGCTCGGCATGATCTCCGGTGAGGTCGTTCACGTCCACGACGCTCGAGCAAAAGCAGGTCGGGCAAACGAGAGTGCAGTTGGCGCAGGAGAGACAACGGTTGGCAACGTGGTCCCATTGCGGGTGGTCGAGGTTGCGATAGAGCAGTTCCTTGATGCCGTTGGTGTCCAGCGACCGACCCATTTGGCTGGCGGCGCGGTTCACGGCTTCCTTGGCCAAACCCAGTTCGGCTTCTTTCGCGGGCTGCACGGGCAACTCCGCCAACAACCCGGCGCCTGCCTCTGAACCGGCTTCGATCACGAAGTAGTGACGCCCGGCCCCGACCACTTCAGTGAGTGCAAGGTCAAATCCCTTCTTTGCCTTCGGCCCCGTTTTCATGGAGACGCAAAAGCATGTGCCTCCTGATTGCCCGCAGTTCACCGCGATAAGAAAGACGTTTTTTCGCCGGGCCTCGTAGAACGGGTCCACGTGCGCCCCGCCAATGAACACCTTGTCCTGTGTGGCAATGGCGGCCAGTTCGCAAGAACGCACGCCGAGAAAGGCGCGCTTTGGTGCTTCCGGCGCCTCCGGCATGAAGTGAATGCCTTCGCCATCCCGCCGCGCTCGAAACAGCCTCTGTTCCGGTGCAAACAGATATTTCTTCCACGAATGCGGCCCCACGGCATAGCCGAACAATGCCTCGTCCTCGCGCCGCTTGAGCCGGTACTTTCCACCCTCCTGTTCGTCGGTCCACCCCACGGGCAGGTCCGCCTCCGAGCCCAGGCTTTCGTACACGATGGCGCCATCCCGGACGGTGGGTCCAACCACCTCGAACCCTCGATCCCGCAGCGCGTCGAACAAACGCGGCAGGTCGGCCCGTTCCAAGACGCTTTCCTGTCCCGATTTCAGTGTCCCGGAATGGGAGTTGAAATTGGAGTTGGTGATGGCCGCGGGCATGGCGTGAGTATGGGCATCGCGCAAAGTTTGTCAGGCATCATTCGTTCTGCGGGGCCAGCCAATCTTGCCCTGGCCCTGACACGCGACCAAGGCCGCCGGGCGCGACAGTCTCCCGCGACGCGGAGGAACCAGCTCTTCCAAAGCGGAGTTTGGGCGGGTCTCCACGCGACTTCAGGCCATCGATTCATTCGCGCGCCCGAACCGCGCCTTGTGACGGCGCTTTGCATGCCGCTACGCTGGCGTCGGCGAGCGCCAGACCGCTATCCCTCCATTGACCAATCCTGCGCACAATTTGGCGCCCTTACCCCCTTCGGGGTTTAGCCTCGGATCTCACGAGCGCGACCCTCTGAGCATTTGGAATCGAGTTGCCTAGGCCCAGACACAGCGAGTTTTCCTCTCCTGAAAAGGTGGATTCATGGTGGAATCCCCGCGTTCCGCCGAGTTTGCAGATAAAGTTCAGCGTCTTAGATGAAGTCTGTGCTCCGCCCGACGGGTTTGATTGTAGGGCAGCGGAGGCAGCGCACTGAGGGTCGGCGAACGGGTCTCGTTCAAGAGCGAGCCCGCAACGGACTTCAGAGCCGTCCATCGAGGCCAATCCCTGCGCGGCGCATGGACAATCTGGCGGAGCAGGCTGCGCCATTCGATGATCGCGCGATCAATGTCGCCGTCGCCGAGGAGGTCGTTGATCCATTCGTGCTTCGAGGCGGGGTTCCGATGCACGGAAGCGGCGATCTGCTCCGCGCCCGAACCGTAGTCCGGAGGAACTCCGTTTTCGAGTATGCCAGGGATCGAGTGCATGCCGTAGGCGCGACGGCAAGCCTCCGCCAAACGGCCGCCCCAGCGGTTCTCCTCGCCGCAGAAGCGAAACCCGGCGTCCAGATTCGCCAAGTCATAGGCTAGGTCCTCCACCAGGTAGCGATCGTCCTCAAGCCCGGCGGCGATGGCCAGCCCGTTCGATTGAGAGAAGAAGCTCACCACGATCCCGCGCCGAGTGGGAGCTCCCTTGCCATCCACAAGGCCGAGGCGGCGCCAAGAGAAAGCAACGCCAGCCGTAGGCGGCAGCTCGGAGCAGGCCGGCAACAGAGAGCAGGAATCACATTCCTTTGGGCGAACTTCCCGCGTTGGCGGGTGGATCAGAGCCACCCCTCTGCCGTCGATGCGGGCCTGAACCGGCGTCCAATCCAGCCGCAGCAATCCTTGAATCTGCCCTCCCTTCCTCCGCACCCACTCGAGCGGGGTTTTTTCGCGCGTCATGCGTTCGCGATAGGCGGGAAGGACTTTCGAGTTCCAAACCTCCTCGGAAACCGTTCGCTGGTCCCAATCCAAGAGCCTTCGCAATCCCTTGGCCAAGACGATCCTGCCGTCCTCCAGCGCGTCACCCAACACCACGAGCCGGCCGTATCGGCGGCCACTTTGCTGATCCGACGCAGGGAGTGGCAGGGGCCGCGCAGGACCCAGCCCCAGGACTTCGAGAGCCTCCGGATCGCTTAGCAGAGGCCGCAACACCGGCGGCCCTTCGTTGGCTGGAGATCCGGACGATTCGAACGGCGGCGCCTTCCCCGCCTCAGGCGCGAAGGGTTCACGAGCCCGAGTTATCAGGAATGCTTCCGAAGCTGGCGCCTCGCCAGGCGGGGCGGGGCTTTCCCACTCCCCGGCGCTGTTCAGGATCTGCTTGAACCGCTTTCGGACATGCCTCGCGCGTTCGGCATCGGTCATGAAACCGCAGGGCGCGTTGGGGTTCTTGAGAGATTCCTCCACTCCCAAAAGGATCGGCTTGGTCGTGAACAATCGCTGCTGGGCGCGAATGGCGTCGGCCAGTGGATCTCGTCCCTGCTCCACCGCCGCCTGCATCAGGCCAAGCAGGGCGCTCCAATCCACCATGGCGCTGCGGGACAAATGGGAAGCGGAACCCTCGTGCTGCCGCACCCCGTTGGCGCCCACCAGCACATATCCTGTTTCATCGATCCCACGCCTCCCGGCCCGGCCGAACATTTGCAATATTTCGTCGGATTTGAGGGGCAATTCCACGCCATCCCGACGGTAGGATTCACCCGCCAACGCGACGCTGCGGAGTGAAAAATTAATGCCAGCCGCAAGGCCCATCGTGGCGACCACCACCCGCAGTTGTCCTGCCTTCGCGAGGGGTTCGATGATGCCCGCCCGGGCGCCGTAACTCAAGCCGCTGTGGTGATAGGCAACCCGGCACCGAACCATCTCCGCCAGGCGGTCATCGAGCAACTTCCGCTGTTCCTCGGAAAGCTCCAGAGGGTTGGGGTTTGGCAATTGACGGGCGATTTCCGAGGCGATTGATTCAGCACCCGCGCGGCGAGGCGCGAAGAGCAGGATGGGGCCCAGGTCTTCGGCCAAGGCCTTGGCGACGAAGCGAGGCCAATAGCCGCGAATCTCGCCGGGGAGATGATAGTGAAGATGGTCCACCATCACTTCCTCGAGCGGCACCGGGCGCAGATCCTGACGAACCAAGACGGCCTTCCTTCCCAGCCGGTGCAGCCATTTGACGATTTCCTGGGGATTGGCCACGCTCCCGCTGAGCAGCAGCAATTGAGTGGTTGCGGGCGCGAGCGCGAGGGCCAGTTCGTAGTTGAGGCCACGGTCTGTGTCGCCTAGCATCTGATACTCGTCGACCACCAACAGCGAGGGTCCTTCCCCCTGGATCAAGCGGCTCTTCTGGGTCTCCAGAGTGGCGACCACCACGGGGGCCCCGAGGTTCTCCGACAGATCGCCCGTGGCAATGCCCACATTCCAGCCTTTGGCGCGCCACTCAGCCAGTTTGTCGTTCGCGAGAGCCCGGGTGGGCACGGTATAGACGGCCTGCCTGTGAGTCTTCCCATGATTGGACCAAAGCTCGAACACGAGCGTCTTGCCGGCGCCGGTCGGGGCGTGAACCACGACGTCCTTGCCAGCGCGGAGCGAGGCCACGGCCTCGTGCTGCCAAAGATCCGGGAGGATCATTTGATTGGCCACCGCGCTCAATTTGTCCGCGAGGTTAAACACTCAAGCTGGAGTTTAAGGGTCCGTGCAAAAATAACTTCGGATTTTGGCGGGAGCGCTGCCAGGCCAGATGCGAGACGCGAGGAACCCTCCTCCGCCAAGGCTTCGGAGGACAGGGGCGCACCCGCCCGCCGAAGCCTCGGCGAAGGCGGGTCCCCCAAGGTAGGGCTGTAACTGACGAGCAACGCGGCAGAAGGCCTGGCACCGCCCCGCCCCGGAGGGCTGGGGCCCAATAAATCGCTGGCGTTGTTGCTCATTCCTCACAGATCTAAGGATATGCTCATCACTCGCGCCTAGCCAGAGATTCATTGGGCCACCAGCAAAACACGAAGTTATTGTTGCACGGATCCTAAGCCGCGATTCTCGAAACGCCAGCGTGCTGTCGCCCGAGGGCTCGCGAAACATCCTCTTGAACTCCGCGCAAGGCTTTGCCACCTTTTGCGCCCATGTCGGAAACGGCCACAACAAACGGCGAGCAACCCGCTGATCAAATCCGTTGGTATGTCGCGCACACCCGCCCTCGATGCGAGAAGAAACTGGCTGAATATTGCTTGCGCGAAAGCCTCCTGGTCACCCTGCCCACGGTTCGCAGCGTGAAGAAGTACCGCGGGAAAACCATGGTGTTCGAAAAGCCCCTCTTTCCGGGCTATGTGTTTCTTCAGTTTGCCAAAGCCGCCCGGCAGAAGGTCTACCAAAGCGATTACGTGGCCAACCTTCTGGATGTTGTGGAGCAAGATCTCTTCGAACAGCAGCTCAACGACATCCTCATGGCCGTGGATTCGGACGTGGAAGTGTATCTGGTGCCCATGATCAAGACGGGCACCCGCGTGAAGATCAAGACCGGGCCTCTGCGCGGATGCGAAGGATTCGTCGAAAGCCGAAAGGGCCTTGTGGAAGTGTTGCTTCGGCTCGACTTCATCGGCCAAGCCGCGGCGGTAAAAATCGATGCCGGCGACCTGGAGCTGATTTAAGCGGAGGGAATCTGGATCCTGGCCCCGGCCCCTTTGTGGCCGCTCATGGGCGGCGTCTGTGCTTGATTTTATGGGAGAGAAACCAGTCGTACAACTGGGGATTATGATAGGTCTCAGTCCACGAGTCGTGACCCGCCTCCCCGTAGATGGTGAGCTTGGGCTCGTTGCCCAACGCTCTCAGGGCCCGGATCATTCGCTGAGATTCCTCCACCTCAACCACGTCGTCGCGGGCGCCATGAAACGCCCAGACGGGAAGCCGTTTCAGGGCGGGCAATTTGCGGTGAGAAGCCAGGAGCAGCCCGATCGTGCTGCCTCCGCCACAAACCGGGGCGACGGCGGCGAATCTCTCCGGCGCTTCCGCCACCAGGCTCCAGGCGCCGAACCCGCCCATGCTCATTCCGGTGAGATAGATCCGTCGCGCGTCCACGCTCAACTCCCGAGTGACACGGTCCAGCAAGGCCAGCAACGATTCGTGCCGCCACCATTCGCCGCTCGGGCACTGGGGTGAAACCACGACGAATGGGAACTCGGGGCGCTCACGCGCGATGCGCGGAGGCCCGTGTTTGGCCAGGTTGCTGACGCGCGTCCCCCGTTCCCCGGCGCCGTGCAGGAAGAATATCAGCGGCCACCGAGTCGTCGAGCGTGGGTCATAACCGGCCGGCAGTTGGAGCAAGCAGCGGAACTCAATCCGGCTTTTCACGCAGGCGGGGAAGGTGCGGGCCAGCTCCTGGCGAGAGCGGGAGGTGGTGGCTCTGGAATGCGGGGCGGCCAAAAAGTTGTCGGGGTTCGGACATCGCGGGCACCTCGGGCGGTTTCTTTCTTGAGCCGCGGAAGTGGGATCTGGACGTCACTGATTCAAGAAGTTCTTCAGAATGGCTTTCCCGTGCTGCGTCAAGATGCTTTCGGGGTGAAATTGCACGCCGGCGATCGGAAATTCGCGATGTCGGACTGCCATGATTTCCTTCTCATCGGTTTCGGCCGTGATCTCAAGGCACGAAGGCAGCGTGTCGCGCCGGATGACCAGCGAATGATACCGAGTAGCGGTGAACGGATTCGGGATGCCGGCGAACAAACCGGTGGAGTTGTGATGGATCAAGGAGGTTTTGCCATGCATCATCCTGTAATTGACGATGACCTCGCCGCCAAACACGTGACCGATGCACTGATGCCCCAGGCAAACTCCCAACAACGGCTTCCTAGGCCCGAAAGCACGGATAATCTCATTCGACAACCCCGCTTCACGGGGAGAGCAAGGGCCCGGTGAGACGAGGATGCAATCCGGATTCAACTCCTCAATCTGATCCAGGTCGATCTGGTCGTTCCGGCGAACTTCCATGGCGACGCCCATCTCGCCCAAGTATTGCACGAGGTTGTAGGTAAACGAATCGTAGTTATCGATGACCAGTACCATGATCGGGCTCGGACACTACTTCAGAGGTTAGGAATTGAAAACCATTATCAGAAGCTCTAAACAGGGCGTGGAACCGCGCCGATCGCATGGAGCCCCTCAATCCAGCAACTCTGGACGAAGAAGGATTTTTGAAAGATCCGGTTTCCCCCCGCTGGGCGCGCGACGTGCTCCGGTTCGTCCCCATCCGCGCCCAGTTTCTCGTCTCCGGCAACGTCTGGGACAAGCATCCATTTCCGTTGTCCCCTGGTAAACATGCCCCCATCGGACTCACCCCGTATCTCGTGGAAATCTTGAGCCTCCGAGGCTACGACTGGTTCTTGAACTATAACTTGATGGAAGGTTTCAGCGTGCTGGCGCCGAGATCGGGACAGGCGGCGGAAGCACGGGCCTTCTTTGAGAAAAACTGCGAACTCACCTTCGACGCGGCCGGATTTCATCGGTGTTCGCTTGACCGCGCGATCGCGGTTCTGGACCGCGTGCTGGGATTCCCCGAGCATTTGACCGCCGTGATCGTGGATTTTGCCTCGCGGCTGAGCGCGCGCGCGGAGTCCCTCAGCGAACGCGAGCACGAATTCTTCACGAAAGCCCTGATGCTGGGGCTGAGCGCCGCCCCCCGGGTGACAGGGCGCGTGCGCGAAGCTCATTTCAACGTGCTGTTTTGGATTTGCGAACGGGACAACGACATTCCGGGCTGGCTGGTGCTCAACAACCCCAGGGTGCGAACCATCCCCATTCCGAAGCCCGATTCGCTTCAGCGCGGCGCCCTGGCTCGCGCCCTCGCCCCCAGCCTCGGCGGCTTCCGCGAGGCCGGGGAAACCAGCCGCTCGGCTTGCGTTGACGCCTTCCTGGATCAGACCGAAGGACTGCTCGTCTCGGATATGGTGGCGATCAGCCAGCTCGCGCGGCGGGAGCGGCTCTCATTCGAGGAAATCGGGGAAGCCGTCCGCCGTTACAAACTGGGCGTCACGGATGATCCCTGGAAAAAAATCGACCGCCGGAAAATCCGGGACGGCGAAGCCTTCATCCGGAAGCGCGTCAAGGGCCAGCATCAGGCCGTCACCAAGGCGCTGGACATCGTGAAGCGGGCCATCACCGGATTGTCCGGAGCGCAGGCCGCAAAAGGGACAGGCCGCCCCAGGGGGGTCCTTTTTCTGGCGGGCCCCACAGGCGTTGGCAAAACCGAGCTGGCCAAGACCATCACAGAACTTCTTTTCGGGGACGAACGAGCCTACATCCGCTTTGACATGAGCGAGTTCTCCGCCGAACACGCGGATCAGCGATTGATCGGAGCCCCTCCCGGATACGTGGGCTACGACGCCGGCGGCGAGCTCACGAACGCCATCCGCGAAAAGCCGTTTGCCGTTGTTCTCTTCGATGAGATCGAAAAGGCGCATTCCCGCATCCTCGATAAGTTTCTTCAACTGCTGGACGACGGGGTGCTCACCTCCGGGCGAGGGGAGCGCGTTTATTTCAGCGAATCCGTGATCGTGTTCACGTCGAACCTGGGGATCTATCGCGCTGGCGCTGATGGGAAACGCTCGCCGACAGTGACCCCTGACGATCCTTATGAAATGGTGGAGGAACGGGTGCGCACGGAGATTGAGAATCACTTCAAAACCCAGCTCAACCGTCCCGAGATCCTGAATCGAATCGGCGAGAACATCGTGGTGTTCGATTTCATCCGGCCAGAAGTGGCGCGCGAGATTTATTCGAAGATGATGGCGAATATTCTCGGCGTGCTCGCCGATAAACAGCAGATCCGCGTGGTGATCCATCAGGAAGCGGAGCAAGACCTCCTCCGGCGCTGCACGGCGGATCTGTCACATGGCGGGCGAGGCATCGGCAACAAGCTCGAAGCTTGGCTGATCAACCCGCTCGCCCGCGCGTTGTTTGACTTGGACGCCCAAGCCGGGGCCAGGGTGCGAATCCACGGACTCAGCGAGGTGAACGGCGTCCCCTCGCTCGACGTGCGGCTCGAATCGGAAGGCGCCGCGGATTCAAAATGAGCGGACCTAAACTCATGGAGCTGCGCCGGCTCAGGCGCGAGGCGCGCCGTCAGCACAACAAGGACCGCTGCGAGGAGTTCAACGCGGAGTACCCCCGGCTTGTGGCGGAGTTTGAAGCCCTTCGCCGCCGGTTGGAGGAGCTGGGAGAAATCCCGCGGGCGGCTCTCGTGGACGCGAACCAAGCGGCGCGAGAAGCCGCCAATGCCATTCAGAATAACAAGGACGACGAAGCGGCCAAACGGTGCGCCATGCTGGCGAGCCTCGCTCGAGAAGAGATCGACACCGCTCGGCGCCGCATCGCCTCGCGGCTGATCGAGCTCCGAGAACGCCACCGAATCGCCGGGGCGAGCCTCGACCGCTGGCGGTTGGAGCGCGACTCCCTGCTCGCGAAGTTCGAGGCCTTTGCTTCGCGGCCCGACGTCGATGAAGCCGCCAAAGCTCTCTCGCGAAAGGAAGCAGGGAAACTGAGGGAAGCCACCTCATTCAGTTCGGTTGCCTGGGCAGCAGCGGGGATCGAGGACGCAGCCGCGCTGTCCAGCGTGGAGCAACGGCTGGCCGAAGTCAAAATGGAGCTCCAAAAAGGCGGGGAGTGTTTCGAGGCCCTCAGTCATGGCTCCGGACACCCCCAGGCGAGTGAAGACAACCGGAGCGCGAGGCCCGTTTCATTCGCGGAATTCTGGGACCATCGCGAACGGCCAGCACCGGCGGCCAAGGCGGCGTTGGCGGATGGGACATCGACGCCTCAGTGGGCCGCCTCGCTGCACAATCTCCTGAAGAAGGCGGCGGCCCTGCCCACTTCGAGCCTTTACCGCGAGCTGTGCGCCGAGGCAGACGCGCTCGAATCGGTGGGCGATCCAGCAGTTCGACAAACCCGCGCGGAATCGTTGATGATCCGGGGGATGGCACGCGTGGCGCGCCACCGGGAACTCCTCCGATTTCGAGAGGAAATCACGGCGTTGCTCGACCAAGCCGCTCCGTTCCAAGAACTCCAAGAGGACCCGCTCGTCCCGGAGCTCCAAGGGCTGCTCACCGCCCCGATGGCATCGGATCTGAGCGAAGTCAAACGACGGCACGCGGAAATGATAGAGAGAGCGCAGGCGCGGCGCGAACGCGAAGCCAAACGTCTCGCTCTGCTGGAGTCGTTGCGCGAGCTTGGGTATGAAACCACGGAAGGGATGGACACCGCGTTCACCGAATCGGGAAGATTGGTTGTTCACAAGCGAGACGACACAGAATACGGCATTGAACTCGTGGCGGACTCTTCGCTGGACAAGGTGCAGACCGCGATGGTGCGTTATTCGAGCAGCCAGGAAATGTCCGAGCAACAGCGGCTGCGGGACCGGGAGCAAGAAGCCTCCTGGTGCTCGGAGCACGGCAAGCTGCGCCGGCTCATGGAGCGGCGCGGATGGGAATCGGATATGAAGATGCAACGCCCCCCGGGGGAGCATCCCGTGCGGGTTGTCGTGGACCCGTCGCGAGCGCCTCGAACAGGGGCGAGAACCGCGGCTCCACCGAAGGCGCGCGCCCGATGAAAAATCTTAAGACCGCGTGCCCGGGGAACCCCTGCCATGGAGGAAGAATCCACTGGTGATGGAGACAACGGATGGCTCAGGAACACACAGTCCTCGAAACCGACAAAAGCACGGCTCTAGCCGGCGCGGGGCTGGCCGGACCGCGCGTGGCGAAAACGACGATCCTCGAAGACCCGAACGGGGAGCCCCTCCAACCTTGCCGCATCCCTCAACCCGGCGGCGCGTTCTTGGACCTTCGAGTCGTGGCGCCAATGAAAGTTTCCTCAGGGGAAGCGGATTTCTTCATGTTGGAGGCGCCGGAAACAGGGACTCGTCACGTGCTCAAGCTGTACCGCTATGGCGTTCGTCCGAAAACTGCGATTCTAGACTTGGTCATGCGGCTCGGGGGCCAGCATGTGGTGAAAGTCATCCGCCACGGAGAGGTCGAGTGCCGGCACTATGAAATTCAGGAATACCTACCACATGGCTCACTCGCGGACCTCTTGGCGCGGGGGCATCGAATCGACGAGGCTCGAGTCCGTCTCATCTTGAGCCAAGTGACGGAGGCGCTGCAGGATTTGCAGGCCTACAGCGTGTTGCACCGGGATGTGAAGCCCTCGAATATCCTCATTCGATCACTCGAACCGCTCTGCTTGGTTCTGTCGGATTTCGGAATATCGAGCGTGAGCGATCTCTCGTTGCACCTCACCACCTTGAGCCGCACGCCCGCTTACTGCGCGCCCGAGGCCGCCACAGGCGTGGTGAGCAAGGCCTCTGATTGGTGGAGTTTAGGGGTGATCACGCTGGAGATGCTGATGGGGGCGCATCCATTCGAAGGCATGACCGAGCAGACGATCAGTTTTCAAATCATCAGCCGCGGGGTGACGGTGCCGGAGTCGTTGGCTCCGGAATGGGCGCAGTTGCTTCGGGGGTTGCTAACCCGCAATTACCGGCATCGATGGGAAGGCGCTCAAGTGCGGCGCTGGCTTGCCGGCGATCGTGACGTTCCTATCCACAGCGAAGCGATCGCCGAACCACGAGCCGCGCCCGCCCATAAGCCCTATCGATTCCTGGAGACGTCTTGTTTCGAGCCCTCGGAGCTGGCGGAACAGTTGGCGCGTCATTGGCCCGAGGCCTCCAAACATTGGGCCATGGGCTATATCCTTCGATGGATCGAGAACGAAGTGGGCCAGCAACAATTGTCGAGCGTGCTCCGGGAGATCCAACGGGATCCTTCGCTCCCGGCAGGGTGCAAGCTGGGCGCCGCTCTCCTCGCCATGCACCCCGACCTGCCACTGGTGGTGCAAGGCAACGTTCTGGATGAGGCGGCATGCTCCGCGGACCCCCAACTCGCCTCGGACCTCGCCAAGGGCAGTCTTGGAATTTGGCTGGCCCGGTTGCGCCAGAACGACTGGCTGCGGCGCTGGGTCGAGGAATATCGCGCCGCCGAACAGGCCCTCCTCGAATGGCGGCTGGAGCTCAATTCGCAGGTGGACTTCAATTCACCCTTCTCTCCTGTGGGTTCCCCGGACCCATTGGGGGGTTCGACGTTTCAACCGGACCGCCTGAAAGCTCTACTCTGTGCTCCTTTGGCGTCGGTCCGGAAATCGGCCCTGGAACGGCGGGCACTCTTCGCCGGAACACGCGGTGAATCCATCGCGAAGGCTTTTGAGGATCCCAACCCGGGGCGGGTGGCCTCGCTCCAATTGTTGCTGGCGCCGGATTCAATGTTCTTCACGGAAGCCGAAGCGATGGTCGAGCGAGGATTGAAGGCGTCGCGGGCTTTTGGCTGGCGGCTGGATGAGACGTTGGCACGGCGGCTCTGGGCTAATCCTGAATGGAGCTCACTCAAGTCGCACTGGCAAAAGGCCGCCCTTCACACCGAGGAAAGAAGCCGCACGCCTCTGGCACTGGCGGACTCGTCGATGGCTGAGGCGTTGCGCCAAAGCCACCCTCCTGTTGACGCGGCAATCGCCATACTCGCCAATCGATTGGGTTTTGAGAACTCCCTGGGGATGCGCTTCGTGCCCGCCCCCGGCGCTCGAACACTGTGGTCCATCTGGCAAACTCGAGTCGGAGATTTCGACGCATTCCTCGAGGAACACTCGATGACGCGAAAAGCGCCATCCTTCGAGCAAGCCCCCGATCACCCCGTCGTGCTGGTGTCGTGGGACGACGCGGCCGCCTTCTGCGAGTGGCTGACTTCGCGGGAAAGAAACGCGGGGCGCATTGGGCCGCGCGATTTTTACAGGCTGCCTTCGGACTCGGAATGGACGAGGATGACCGGGCTCAAGGGAGAGCCCGGCGGCACGCCCCGGGAAAGAAATGGGGCGATCAGAGGGATTTTTCCCTGGGGAACCGATTGGCCTCCGCCCATCAACACCCACAACCTCGGCGCCGCGCTCCAGGTCGATCCATTCCCATTCACCGCGCCGGTGGGACGTTTTGCCGCCAACGAGCTCGGATTGCACGACTTGGGATCCAACGTCATGGAATGGTGCGGCGATTCTTACGATGTGGATCTGGACTTGAAAGTTGTCCGCGGCGCCTCGTGGTACCATGCCACGCCCGAGAATTGCTGGACCAGTGTTCGGCGGCGATTCAGCGGCAGAGAGAAGAGCGATACCCTCGGATTCCGATGCGCGCTCGACTATCGGGTGCCGCCTCCCACCAGCTTTCTCGCTATTGAAATCCCGCGTGATCCGGTTGTGAATCAACGCGAGCCTTCTACGCGGCCGCCCGCGCCAGGCGGATGATCGATGCATGAGTTCAAGCGAGATAAGCCAAACTGTAAAACATCATGAGTGTGGCGGCGATTAACCGATTGCATTTTCCCGTGACCTCGCTGGGCTACGGGAGGAGGGCCGCGGTGTGGTTTCAAGGCTGCTCCATTCGCTGTCCGGGATGCGTCAGCCGTGACACATGGACCGCTGAACCACACCATGTCGTGCCCGTTGTCGAGGTGCTTTCATGGCTCCTTCCCAGGCTGGCGCAAGCGGATGGCCTGACCCTCTCTGGAGGGGAGCCCTTTGACCAGCCCGAAGCGCTCCGAACACTCCTGCAATCCGTGCGGGCCAACTTTTCTGGAGACATTCTTGTTTACACGGGGCACGCCTGGAGCGGCATCGAGCGCGATCATCCCTGGCTCAGGGCGGATGGGAGCGCGGACGTCGTGATCAGCGAACCCTATCTGGCGGGAGCGCCATCCAAATTGATCTGGCGCGGATCGGACAACCAGCGTGTGCGCCTTCTCACTCCGTTGGGACATGAGCGATACGGAGATACCGTGGATCAACAGCCCTGGCCTGAGACAAGAACGCTGGATGTGTGCGTGGGGGAGAACGAGATTTGGATGGCGGGCATTCCACGCCCAGGGGATCTGGCGCGCCTTCAGCGCCAATTACGGCGGCATGGCTTCGCCTCGGAAACGTCGCAGAACTTCTCACAACCAATGCCTTGCCGCGCATGAACCAACGTCAACACCAACACGTCGAAAGACACTGTTTACCAAGATGAATCCCTCCGGAGTTCGATGTCCTGTCTGCGGCGCGGTGGAATCCGAAGGGACTGTGTTATGCGCCTCCTGCGGCGCCGCGCTCACCTGGACGGCGGCGGCCCTGTCCGGATCGCCGCCGGACGTCGCGCCTTCGGAGGCCGCTGGTGGGGTGAAGGATTCTGCCGGCGGAGTTGCCTCCGGAGAGCAGGATCCGTCCCTATGCCGAATCTCGTGCGCGGCTTGCGGTCATCCGAACGAGTCCTGGGCCATGTTGTGCCAGGCTTGCGCGAAACCGCTCCCATCGAAAGGGGAACCAACGGGGGCATCCCCCGCAAGCCATCGAACCCTGGTCCTGGAAATCGACGGCAAATCGTTCCAATGCGAGCCAGGGGATGTCCTGGGACGCGAAGGAACGGTGGCGCGAGAAGAGTTTCTGCTCGTGGGCACGGTGCATCGCCGCCACGCGCAATTGCTCGTGGAAGACGGGGAATGGTGGTTTACCGCGCTGGCGTCGACACGCAACCTGACTGAAGTCGATGGAAAGCCGGTGGCGCACGGAGAAAGAGTTCCATTGCGAGGGAAGCACTCGGTGCGACTCTCCAAGGGATCAAAGTTCAAATTGATTATCCGGGATTGACGATTAGGTTGGAAGAGGTTAAGCGATTGATGGTCCATCCCCAACGACACTTGATTCTATGAGCCGCCAACACTTTTTCACAAAACGGGCATTCACGCTCATCGAGCTCCTCGTGGTGATCGCCATCATCGCGATCCTCGCGGGCATGCTCTTGCCCGCATTATCCAAAGCCAAAGCCAAAGCCCACCGCACCTTGTGCACGAGCAACGGCAAGCAATGGGGCCTGGCGATCAATATGTACGCCGGAGACGCGGACGAAGCGTTCCCGGACAACCGAGACAGCTACCACTGGAGCTGGCTCATGCCCTCCATGAGCAATTTCTGGAACAATTACCTGATCAAAAACTCTCGGGGCACGCGACAAACCGGCAGAGCCCTCAACAATGTGATCTATTGCCCCACCGATGTCTGGCATCGGACCGCCGAGATCGGCATGGTGTCTTCCGACAACCAAGCCCAGTTGATCGGCTATTTCTTCCTCCCTGGCAGGAAGGACAAGGGGCCCGACAACGAACCCCAAGGGACGCTTGAGTGGTTCACCAAGAAAAAGCTGGGCGGACCGTATTCCCAAGCCCCAATCCTCATCGATCGCCTCCAAGGGTCCGGGCCGAAGACCACGAATATTTATGACCCCCGCCTCTCGTGGACCACCGATTACGAGGGCAAGAAGGTGTTCAGCGCCGTTCATCGACTTCCTGGCGGCGCGCCGCAGGGCGGCAATTTTCTGTTCGAAGACGGTCATGTGGACTGGTTCAACGGACGGCGAGTGAGCCTCGGCGCCACCGTTGGAGGTTGGATGGGATTCTTCAAGATTCCCATCGCCGAGTAGAATTCTCGGGTTTCAAGGCCGCGGCTATGCAATACTGAGAAGGTCTGCGCTGCAGCGCAGCGGTGACTGTATTGAGTCCAATTGAAGATCTCCTCAGTTATCAATCCCCACTGGATGGTGGGAAAAGCGGGAAGCCGCGTATTGACCCGCCGCGTTGTCCCATCCTGGCTGCGCGGCAGCGCAGCCCTACCTTTAGCTAAAACTGAATTGTTAGGGCTAAGCCAGGAGCAAGCCGGGTTTGCGCGGCCAGGGTTGTGAGCTGAGTTGAGATGAGCCATCAGGAAACCTACCGCCACAACGAGACGCTGGCTCAAGTGCTGGCCGATTGGGATCCCGCATTTTACGCGAAGTATATCGACACCCTCAAGCTCGGGGATCGCGAGGGCCGTGTGTTGGACGTTGGCTGCGGCGTGGGACGCGTGGTCGGCGCGTTGCGTGCAAGCGGAGCCGATGCCAGAGGGGTCGATGTCTCGGAGGCAAACATCCAAAGGGCGCGCGCGGAAGGCTTGCCCTGCGAGTTCTACGATGGAAAACGGCTGCCCTTCCCGAGCGCTTCATTCGCCGCCGCGGGCGCCCTGAATGTGCTGGAGCACGTCGAGGCTCCCGAGGACTTCCTGGAGGAACTGGTGCGTGTCGTGCAACCCGGGGGCCGCGTTGTGGTTTCGAGCCCCAATTTTTATCGTGTGATCGGATTTCGTGATTATCACCGGCAAATGCGGGGATTGGCGAAGAAATGGGCCAACTGGAACCGTTTGCTCGAGAAAAAACGATTGATCCGTGAATGCCCCGAGCAAGTTCGATTCGACCGCATGACGCCGATTTTTAAGGAACCGTTCGAACCGGACGACGACGCGATCGTGGCGACCAACGGCTTTGAAATGCGCTTTTTTCTGGAGCGTTTGGGATGCGATGTCGAGCGAGTCGAATGCACCGACCGCTATGTGCCGTGGATTGCCGACTGGATTTTGAACGTCACGCCCCTGCGATTTCTGATGTTCAACGCCTTTGTGGTGGCGCGAAAGCGTGAACGGTTCAGCGTTGCTTGAACCTTAAAAGCTACCTTCAGCTGAATTGTCACGGCTTAGAAACATCTTGCCTTGCTTTTTTCGTTTAGTATGTTCAGTCCGTCTTGAACGAACTGTAGAAAAGGCTTAACCCACTTCCTCACGGCAGTCTCGGGGCGGGCACCGGGCTCGGATGCTTCCGCTCCCCATCCGCTCGCGACGTGACAGGCACGAAGTGTCGATCGCACACGAGCCCGAACCCAAAATCCACCGAATCCCCGGCAGCGAACGGAGCAACGGCCCTGCACGCCACGTCACCCTGATTCGGCGGCCCGTCCGCGTCGAACTCAGCCTTGAGATCCGGCGAGCTCCTCTCTCCCCCGCGCAGTGAAGAATTTCCCGACACCTCGCGCCAACCCCGAGGCCCATCTCGAGGTCGAGACCGCACACTCGAGTCATCCTCAGGCGGCGGAGCTCTGTCCCACGCGGCTTGAGATGATCGAGGCGGGCGGCCGGCTCGCCCAAACCCTCGGCATCCCCCGGAGCACGGGCCAAATCTACGGGCTGCTGTATCTCTCCACGCACGCGCTTTCCCTGGACGACATGGCTGAATTGCTGCGCATCAGCAAGGCGAGCGCGAGCACGGGAACACGCCAGCTGGCCTCATTTGGCGCGATCCGCCAGATCTGGATTCAGGGCGATCGCAAGGATTACTACGAGGTGATCGCCGACATGGGAACCCTCGTGCGCGCCGTCCTGGACGGTTTTCTCAAACCCAGGCTCCGATCCTCGGACAGGCGCACACTGAAAATGCCCTCCACGCTCGAACAGGACTTGCAAGAAGGCCGCGTCACGGCGGCCGAATACGAGCTGATCAAGGACCGCCTCGCTGCGCTGACCAAGTTCCAAAAGAAGGTCGACCACTGGCTTCCCATGCTCGAGAAGTTTATTTGATTATGGAATTCATTGATCTGAAGACACAGTACCAAAGATATCGAACCGAGATTGACGCCCGAATGAGGCGAGTCCTTGATCATGGGCAATTCATCATGGGGCCTGAAGTCGCGGAATTGGAAACGGCCCTCGCCGAATACGTGGGCGTCAAGCACTGCGTCACGGTGGCAAGCGGCACGATGAGTTTGGAGATCGCGCTCCGAGCCCTCGGCGTGGGTCCCGGAGATGAAGTCATCACCGTGCCATTCACCTGGATCAGCAGCGCGGAAGTGATCGGGTTGGTGGGCGCCACGCCCGTGTTCGTCGACATCGAGCCGAACACTTACAACATTGACTTGAGCCGGATCGAGGCCGCGATCACGCCCCGCACGAAGGCCATTCTGCCAGTCAGCTTGTTTGGGCAAATGCCGGATTACGACGCGATCAACGCCATGTGCGAGCCGCGTGGCATCACGGTCATTGAGGACGGGGCGCAAAGCTTCGGGGCGACGCGCCACGGCCGTCGAAGCTGTGGGGTGACCAAGATTTCTAGCACGAGTTTTTTCCCAGCGAAACCGTTGGGATGCTATGGGGACGGCGGCGCGCTGTTCACTGTCGACGATCGTCTCGCCCAGATCATGCGGGACATTCGCAGCCATGGCGGCAAGCGGCATCATCACACCCTCGTTGGCACCAACGGACGCTTCGATACGCTGCAAGCGGCGGCGCTTCTCGCCAAACTGCCCCACTTCCAGGACGAAGTGGAAAGTCGGGGGCGCCTGGGCGCGGCCTATTCGAGAAAGCTTGCAGACCGGTGCGTGACGCCCGAAATAGCGCCTGGGAACACGCATGTTTACGCGCAATACACCATCAGGCTGCCTAATCGGGACCAAGTCGCCGAATCTCTCAAGAAGCAAGGGATCCCCTCGGCGGTCTATTATCCGAAATGCCTGCATGAGCAGCCCGTTTACGCGCCTTTGGGTTACGCCTTGGGCGCCTTTCCAGAATCTGAAAAAGCGTCGCGTGAGGTGCTCAGTCTGCCGATGCACCCCTTCCTGAGTGAGAGCGAAATCGATCGAGTCTGCGCGGCGATTCCAGGCCATTCGATTAGTTCAGATTAGATTAGATTTCGCAAAACGAACATTATGCCTAAATCACTCGCGCTCATTGGCTGTGGCTATTGGGGCAAAAACCTCGCTAGAAATTTCAACGCCCTGGGGGCGTTGCACACCCTGAGCGACGTCAGCCAGGAGTTGCTGAATTCCTACGGCGCGGGATACGAAGCAGTAGCCAAAACAACGGCCATCAACGAGGTCATCCTCGATCCCAACATACCGAGAATCGCCATCGCGGCGCCGGCGGTGCATCATTTCGCGCTCGCGAAGTCGGCTCTCGAAGCCGGCAAGGACGTCTTTGTCGAGAAGCCGCTGTGCCTGAAGGTGAGCGAAGGAATGGACTTGGTGAAGTTGGCGGCGGAACGGGGACGCATCCTGATGGTGGGACATTTGCTCCAGTACCATCCTTGCGTTGAGGAAATTCAACGGCTGGTGGCTGGAGGAGACTTGGGCAAGCTCTATCACATGTCCTCAAACCGGCTGAACCTGGGGAAGATTCGGCGCGAGGAGAACGCCCTCTGGAGCTTCGCGCCGCATGACATCTCAGTGCTGCTCTCCCTGGCGGGCCATTCACTGCCGGAGAGCGTGCGGAGCGTGGGCGAAGCCTATTTGACGCCCGGCGTGCCCGACTCGACGCTGACCACGCTAAAATTCGACGGATCCCTGAGAGGGCATGTCTATGTCAACTGGCTCAACCCCTTCAAAGAGCAGAAGCTCACGGTGGTCGGTTCCGACGGCATGATCGTGTTCGACGACACCAAAGCGTGGAAGGAAAAGCTGGTGTTGCACCGGCACTATTTGACTTGGGATCAGGGGCAGATCCCGATGCCGAACAAGGGAGCCGCGAGCGGAGCGCATTTGGCAGTGCCAGAGTCCGAGCCGCTCAGGAACGAGTGCGCTCATTTTTTGGAGTGTTGCGAAACACGAAGGACGCCGAAAACCGACGGCGCCGAAGGGTTGAGAGTGCTCCAAGTATTGGAGGCGGCCCAAATCAGCCTCGACGCCGATGGAGAAAGCGCTTCGCCGAAGAAACTGTTCACTGGATACAAGGCAAGCGCGAGTCCGGCGCCGTTGCCAGACCGCGACCAAGGCACGCGTGGGGCGAGCGGGCCGGCGAAGCACGCCGAGGGAAATGTCTACACGCATCCGACTGCGGTCGTCGATGCTGGCGCGGAGCTCGGGGCTGGGACAAAGATTTGGCATTTCGCCCACATCAGTCCGAAGGCCCGCATTGGTGAACGCTGCATTTTGGGTCAAAACACGTTTGTGGCGGACGGAGTCGAGATTGGGAACAACGTGAAGATTCAGAATAATGTGGCGATTTACACGGGAACGCGGATCGAAGATGATGTGTTTCTTGGGCCTTCTTGCGTACTCACCAATGTGACCAACCCGAGGTCCCAAGTGGTTCGTCATAGCCTGTACGAGAAGACCCTCATCCGACGGGGGGCGACGGTCGGCGCCAACGCCACCATCGTCTGCGGGGTGACGATCGGGCGATACGCCTTCGTGGCGGCCGGCGCGGTCGTGACGAAGGATGTGCCCGACTACGGGCTGGTCCTGGGCAATCCAGCCCGGCGTCAGGGGTGGATGAGCCGTCATGGGCACAGATTGGTGAAAGATGCTGCCGGGGTCTATCGATGCCCCGAGAGTGGCTACCGATATGAGGAGCAGGGGCCGGATCAGTTGAAGTGCGTCGACTTCGAGGAGGATCGCCCGCTCCCGCCTGAGAATTCTGTTGGGAAGATGGACTATGAGGCTTACAAGAAGAATCGTTACGAGGGGAGCCGATAAAGCCAGATCACGGTCAGAACCTCCGGTGACCACATCATGAAACGCTGGTTTGATTTGGTGGGGGCTGGCTTTTTGGGGGCGATGATCTTCTGCATAATCTTTCCGAAATTCCTGAATTTACTCATTCGGTCGGAATTCCTGTTCTTAGCAACGGCTCTCTTCTTCGGGAGAGGCTTTACTCGAGCTCCGCTGAGCCTGCTCTATTTTTCGATTGCTTCAGCTTATGTCCTGATTGGTCTGAATTCCCCGATTCTTCCGGGAGTAGTTAAAGCGGACTTCTATCATATCATCTTTAGTGGGGGGTTGGGAGTGGTTTTGGCTGTGGATCGAATGCGGCCCCAAGAACTAGCTCAATTTATTCTCAACTTGAATCGCTTTGTCGCTTGCGCCGCAGTAGTTGGTGCAGTGTTGGGGTTAGTGAAGCTAGTCGCGCTCACACGTGGTATCGAGCTTGGGTATGCTTTGGTCTCCGAAGCCGGAGTCTATCCTCCTGGAAGCTCGTTGCACAACGACTACAACCTCTTCGCACTTGCCTTGACCTACGGCGCAGTGGCTTGTCTTTGGTTGCCGAAAAATGAGCATCTTCCACAGATGCAATCAATGGTTGATATTGGGCTACCACTCCTGGTCGCCGCCACCCTCACATCAACCTCCAGGAGAGGGGCAATCTGTGTCGTGTTCCTGTCTGTCATTTATTTCTATAGAGCGATCATTAATAAACGGGCCGCCGCTGGGCATCAACAGAGTTCCTTCAGCCGTGGTGTTTGGATCTTCCTTTTCCTTGGCTATCTCTATTATAAGAGGTCAGATATTGCCTTGTTTTGGAACGAATTCCTTGGCTCTTTCGAATTTCAAAACTTAAGTTTTCGCATGCAAACCGTGGGCACGGCGGAATTGTTTGTGTCCCGCCTTACCTATTGGGACCGAGCATGGGAACTAGTCGATCATTTTTCACTTGGCGATTACGTCCTGGGAACTGGATTTGATTACGTTTGGACAATGGGAGATATTTCAGGGAACGAACAAGATTATCCACACAACATTTTTCTCTCGGCTCTGCTTTATGGCGGGATTCTTCAACTGGGGCTCACTCTCGTCATGTTAGCAACAGCTCTGAAAAAGACATTTTCAGGTGGCAACCTTACATTTTCACTTTTTTACTGGATGTTGATAGACGTGATTTTTTTGTTTTTCAGCTCGAACAGTGTCTTTTCTTCTCTCCCTTTATCCGCTCTCATTCTGATAGCATTGACTATCAATACCCAGAAATCCGAGAAAATGGCTCTCCCGCAGTCACCGGCTCTTAGCGAACCTCGCGGCCGTGCCTGAACTCTTCCTTCATCGCTCAACCTGCATCGAGTCACTTGCCCCACCACCCCGCTCACGCGAGGCATGGGATTTTCTATCTACACAAGTCATCTATGATCACCATTATTGACTACGGTTTAGGTAATCTGGGCTCGATCCAGAACATGCTTCGGAAAATCGGAGTCGCCTCGGAGCTCACTTCCAAGAAAGAGGCGATTGAGGCTGCCAAGAAACTCATCCTTCCCGGAGTCGGCGCCTTTGACAACGGCATCGGCAATCTCGAGAAACTCGGTCTGATCAAATTGCTGGACCGCCAAATCCGGGAACAGGGCGTTCCGATCCTTGGCATTTGCCTTGGGGCTCAGTTGATGACTCGTCGAAGCGAAGAAGGGAAACTTCCAGGGCTGGGCTGGATTGAAGCGGACACCATCCGCTTTTTCTCCAGGATTCCAGCCCCGGGGATGAAGGTTCCCCACATGGGATGGAACGATCTCGATATCAAGAAATCTTCTCCTTTGTTCGCGGAGAACACGGAGCAACGTTTTTATTTCGTTCACTCCTACCATTTTCTCTGTGACCATCCCGAGGATCCACTGGCCTCGGCGCACTACGGCTATGACTTCACGGCGGCATTTAGTCGTGGGAATGTCTTCGGCGTCCAATTTCATCCCGAGAAAAGCCACAAGTTTGGCATGGAACTGCTTCGCCGCTTCGCCGCCCTCTGATTTCCCATGCGCCCATTGCGACATCGAGTGATCCCAGTCTTGCTTCTTCGAGGGGCCGGACTGGTCAAAACCCAGAAGTTTAAGGACGCCAAGTATGTGGGGGACCCAATCAACGCGGTCCGCATTTTCAATGAGAAAGAGGTGGATGAACTGGTGTTTTTGGATATCGAGGCCACGGTCAACGGCCGCGCGCCGAACTACGACATGCTGTGCAACATTGCCAGCGAATGCTTCATGCCGTTATGTTACGGGGGTGGCATTCAGGAATTGGGCCAGATCGAGGCCATCCTGAAGACCGGTGTTGAGAAAGTATCCATCAACTCCGCGTTGCTCGACAAACCCGCAATGGTGCGGGAAGCGGCCCGCATCCATGGCAGCTCCACCATCGTTGCTTCGATCGACTTCAAGCGGGGATTTTTTGGGAAAGCGGAAGCGTTTGTCCGAGCCGGAAAGCAAGGCACCGGTCTGTCGCCTGTGGAACTGGCCAAACAAGTCGAAGGTTTGGGTGTTGGGGAAATCCTTCTGAACTGCATTGATCGCGACGGGGTGATGCAAGGTTACGATCTCGAGGTGACGAAGCAAGTGGCGGAGTCGGTCCAGGTCCCGGTCATCGCATGCGGTGGCGCGGGCAGCCTTGCGCATTTCCGAGCGGCGATCCACGAGTCGAATGCCTCCGCGGTGGCCGCTGGGGCATTTTTCGTTTTTCACGGGAAGCACCGCGCCGTGTTGATCACATATCCGTCACAGAGTCAACTGGCAGAACAAGTATTCCTTCAAAGAGCAGGGCTGTTCTAAAGTCGGGTTAGGGATCCAGCAGCCAGTGCGACGACTTGGTGGAGGCGTCGACTCATCAAGTCTCTGAAGGTGGGGAAGGTGCGATCTCGCTTGCAACGTTGAGCTTTGGCCCAGGACCGATATTCC
>SXGS01605271.1_pt1 | contig 40654 bp, 22 predicted proteins | sample 3174681 | NCBI WGS metagenome assembly SXGS01 (sample SAMN11356861, study PRJNA531348) | freshwater metagenome | isolation source: freshwater sample F1-80 | place: China: Fuxian Lake, Yuxi | collected 2017-12-25 | reverse complement strand
CGCAAGATGGGCGGGCTGTCCAGCCGGATGAAGATCACCCACATCACCTTCTTGATCGGCTGCATTGCGATCGCGGGCGTGCCGGGCTTGAGCGGCTTCTTCTCCAAGGACGAGATCCTGTGGAACGTCTTCGCGCTGTCGAGGCAGGGCTCGGAGCTGCCCTGGTTGCACTGGGTGGTCTGGATCGTGGGCGTCTTGACGGCCGGCATGACGGCCTTCTACATGTTCCGGCTCTACTTCCTGACCTTCTCGGGCGAGTGCCGGGCGGACGAGCACACGCGGGCGAACATCCACGAGTCGCCGCTGTCGATGACGCTGCCCCTGGTGGTGCTGGCGGTCCTGTCGATCGTGGCCGGCTACATCGGCATGCCGCACCTCTTCCACGCGCTGCCGCATTACCTGGAGGGCTGGCTGGATCAGATCTTCGCGGCCTCCAGGCCCGTCCTGTCGGTGCGCTTCGAGAAGAGCGCGGAGGTGGGCTGGGAGATCGGCACGATGGCGGTGTCGGTGGTGGCGGCCTTCGGGGGGATCGGGCTGGCGTGGTTCATGTACGGATCGGGGCGAGATGTGGCCTCGCAGCTGGCCCGCCAGCTCGCGCCGGTGCACCGCACCCTGCTCAACAAGTATTACGTGGACGAGGCCTTCGAGGTCACGATCATCAAGCCCTTCATCTACCTCGGCCGGCTGCTCCACAAGGTGGTCGACGAGTTCATCATTGATCTGCTCCTGGTCAACGGCGTGGCGTGGCTGACAGAGTCTCTCGGGGCGGTGATCAAGCGCCTCCAGAGCGGCAATGTTCAGCGTTACGCGGCCTACGTCCTGATGGGGCTGGCGGCGATCATCTACCTGATGCTCTTCCGGTAGGGGACCATGCGGGGGCGGCCCTTGAGTAATCCGCACCCCCTGCGACGAGGGAGCCACAGAGCGACATGAACCTCTCGGTGTCATTTCCAATATTGACGGTCCTGATCTTCCTGCCGCTGCTCGGGGTCATCGCCCTGATGATGATGCCGCGCGAGGAGAAGGGGCTGGCGCGCAGCACCGCGCTGGCGGTCTCGCTGTTGACCTTCGTGGTCAGCCTGGGTTTGCTGGCCTACGACGGCACGCCGGACAGCGCCGCGACGGTGGTCTCGGGCGCCTTCCCGACGATGGAGTTCGTCGAGCGCTACGACTGGATACCCTCGGTGGGGATCAGCTACCTGGTGGGCCTGGACGGCATCAGCCTCTGGCTGGTGATGCTGACGACCTTCTTGAGCCCGATCGTGATCTTGAGCACGACCAAGGCGGTCGACGAGCGGGTCAAGGAGTTCATGATCTGCTTCCTGCTCCTGGAGACGGGCATGCTCGGGGCGCTGGTGGCGCTCGACGGCTTCCTCTTCTACGTCTTCTGGGAGCTGATGCTGATCCCGATGTACTTCCTGATCGGCATCTGGGGCGGCCCGAGGCGCCACTACGCGACGGTCAAGTTCTTCCTCTACACCATGGTCGGCTCTCTGCTGATGCTGGTGTCGATCCTCTACATCTACTTCAAGGGAGGGGACGCGCAGACGACCTTCGCGCTCTCGGACATGCTGGCGGTTGAGCTTGAGCGCGGCGAGCAGCTGTGGCTCTTCGGGGCCTTCGCGCTGGCCTTCTGCATCAAGGTGCCGCTCTTCCCCTTCCACACCTGGCTGCCTGACGCCCACGTCCAGGCGCCCACGGCCGGCTCGGTGATCCTGGCCGGCGTCCTGCTCAAGATGGGCACCTACGGCCTGATCCGCTACGGCATGCCGCTCTTCCCCGAGGCCGTCGTCGAGTTCGCGCCCTGGATGGCGATCCTGGCCGTGATCGGCATCATCTACGGGGCGCTGGTGTCGATGGTGCAGAAGGACGTCAAGAAGCTGGTGGCCTACTCCTCGGTCAGCCACCTGGGCTTCTGCGTGCTGGGCCTGGTGGCGCTGACCCACACCGCCGTCGAGGGCGCGATCTTCGTCATGCTGGCCCACGGCATCGCCACCGGAGGGCTCTTTTTGGCCGTCGGCGTCATCTACGAGCGCCGCCACACCCGGCTGATCAGCGAGTTCGGCGGGCTGACCAAGGTCGTGCCGCTCTTTGCCACCTTCTTCATGATCATCGTCTTTACCAGCGCCGGCCTGCCGGGCCTGGCCGGCTTCGTCGGGGAGTTCCTCGTCATCGTCGGGACCAGCGGCAGCCAGGTCCTCTTCTTCGACGAGGCCTCCTTCCTCATCGGCGACAAGTTCGGCCCCGAGACGATGGCCTTCGTCTTCGCGGCCCTGTCGGCCACCGGCGTCATCTTCGGGGCCGTCTACCTCCTGTGGATGTTCCAGCGGGTCATGTTCGGCCCGCTCAAGAACCCCAAGAACGAGCACATGGAGGACCTGAGCGGTCGAGAGATCGCCTACTTTGTCCCCCTGATCCTGGCTTGCTTCGTCATGGGCTTCTTCCCCGAGATCTTCATGAGCAAGATGCACACCAGCGTCGACGCCTTCATGGCCCGGATGCAGCCCGGCATCGAGAAGAAGGTCTCGGAGCGCTTCGATCGGCAGCGACAGGCCGCCTCGACCATCAACTGGGACAAGGCCCGCGGCGCCGTTCAGCTCAACGACAAGGTCGACCCGGACGCCATCGCCCGACGCGCCGCGGCAGCGAAGGCCGCTGCCGACGCGCAAGCCGGGCAGGGGGCCGACGACCTCGACCCCAGGCGCCGCCTCGCCGAGGAGATCCGCAACAACCCGGGCGCCGTCGGCCCCGGCGCGCGGATCAACCTCAAGCCCGGCTTCCTCAACCGCATCAAGGCCGCCAAGGGCGCCCAGGCCCAGGACAACCCCCCCGCGGGCGCAGAGGCACAGTGACGCGATGAACTACCTCCCCGACGTCTCCGATCTACGGCTGATCTCCCCCATGATCACGCTGAGCATCACCGGGATGCTCGTGCTCATGATGGGCGTCTTCCACCGCACCAGCGCCAGCCGCAAGTACCTGGCCTGGATCTCGATCCTCGGCCTCTTTCTGGCCGGCGTCGACACCGCCTACCTGCTCTCCTCCGACGTCAGCCGGGTCATCTTCGGCGGCATGGTCGCCGTCGACAGCCTCAGCCTCGTCTTCTCCCTGATCCTCATCCTCTCCGGGGCCCTGGCTTGCCTGATCAGCCCGGCCTACCTCGAGAGCCACCGCATGGAGCGCGGCGAGTACTACGCCCTGCTGCTCTTCTCCCTCGTCGGCATGATCACCATGGTCTCGGCCGCCGATCTCTTCGCCGCCTTCATCGGCCTCGAGATGATGTCCATCCCCATCTACTGCCTCGCCGGCTTCTTCAGGCACTCGAGCAGGTCCGCCGAGTCCGCGATGAAGTACTTCATCCTCGGCGCCTTCGCCTCGGCCCTCTTCCTCTACGGCATCGCCTTCTTCTACGGCATCACCGGCACGACCAACCTGGCCGAGATCGCCCGCGTCCTGGGCTCCGGCCCCTTCTGGCTCGAAGACGGCGTCCGGGCCGACACCGGCGCTCAAGTCCTCAAGCTCGACCTGCTGCCGGCCATCGCCATGGTCATGATCCTCGTCGCCTTCGCCTTCAAGGTCGCCGCGGCGCCCTTCCACATGTGGACCCCCGACGTCTACCAGGGCGCCCCCTCCTCCGTCGTCGGCTTCATGGCCACGGCCGTCAAGGCCGCCGCCTTCGGCGCCCTCATCCGCGTCTTCACCACCGCCTTCTTCGCCCAGGGCGCCCGGATCAGCGACACCGGCTGGCTGGTGACCCTCTTCTGGCTCGCCCTCTTCTCCATGGTCCTGGGCAACCTCGTGGCCATCGTCCAGAAGGACGTCAAGCGCATGCTGGCCTACTCCTCCATCGCCCACGCCGGCTACCTCCTGGTCGGCTTCACCGCCGCCAGCGTCACCGGCCAGTCCTTCGCCGAGATGGACGCCGTCGTCTTCTACCTCCTGGCCTACCTCTTCTCCACCATGGGCGCCTTCGCCGTCCTGGCCTGGTTCGGCAAGCGCGGCCAGGAGTGCACCACCTACGACGACCTGGCCGGCGTCGCCGACAATCACCCCGGCGCCGCCCTGGCCATGACCCTCTTCATGCTCTCCAGCGCCGGCATCCCCCCCACGGCGGGCTTCGTCGCCAAGTTCTTCGTCTTCAAGGCCGCCGTCGAGACCGGCGAGCGCCTCTTCATCATCCTGGCCGTCGCCGGCGTCCTCGTCTCCGTCGCCGGCGTCTACTACTACCTCAAGCTCATCGTCAGCATGTACATGAAGAGCCCCCGGCGCGAGGTCATCGCCCTGGGCGGCTTCGAACTCAAGGCCGCCATGGTGGTGTGCGCCGCCTGCACCCTCCTGCTCGGCGTCCTGCCCGGCTCCGGCCTGGAGCTGGCCTCCGACGGCATCTCCAACACCAGCGGCCTGCCCGCCGAGATCAAGGCCGGAAAGGGCGCCGCCCTCATCCCCACCCCGCCCACCCCCGAGCAGGCCGACGCCGCCCTCGGCCTGCCCTGATACCAGACCACAGCCGAGAGACTCACTTTGTGGGCGGTCCAGGCAGCGCCCTGAGCCAGTGCCATCACTCGGCGGTGCAGTGCACCAGCCTCGCTCAGGCCCAGGCCCAGGCCATCCCCCTGTCCTGGCCCACAAAGCAAGCCCTTCGTCTGTGGTCTGGTATGACGCGCGGCGCGCCGCTCAACGCCCGACCGGGGAGGCCGCTCATCCCAAGATCGCAAGCGGGTTTGAGGGGCCGACGGGAGCCAGACCCGTCAGCCCTCCAGCCCTACGGCAGATCCGTCCAGATGCGACATCACTCTGAGAAGGCCGCGATAAAACCGTAAATCGCGTCGGCGTAACCCGCGCCGAGCTTGCTGGGCAGATCGTCGTGGCCCGCGCCGTCGACCGCCCTCATCATCTTCGGGCCCTTGATCCGCCCATAGAGCCGCTCGGCGCCCTCCAGGGGCGCCACCGCGTCCTCCCGACCGTGGAGCACGAACACGGGCACCCTCACGTCCGACAGGCCAGAGAGCTCAAAGTCACGGTGGAGCAGCAACTCAAAGGGGACGATCGGCACCACCTCGGTCAGCCGCCCTGACAGCGAAGGGGCGGCGCCCTGGAGGATGATGCCCTCGACGGGGCGCTCCCGGCTGAGGTGGAGCGCCACGGCGGCCCCCGCGCCGTCCCCCATGACGAAGACCTTGAAGGGCTTCGCGCCCCGATCGCCGATGATCCAGTCGTAGGCCCGCGGCGCGTCGTTGAAGAAGGACTCCGCGTCCGACCACCCCTCGCTGCCTCCGTAGCCCTGCTGCCCGAAGATCATCACGTGCAGCCCCTTGGCCCGGAGGCCGTCGAGCGCCACGGCCTCGATCTCCGGCCTCGACGACAGGCCGTGCAGGTAGAGCACCGTCCCGAGCCGCTCCGTGTGGGTCGACTCGCCGAACCAGCCCACCAGAGAGCGCCCCTCGGACGAGGCGAACTGCACCTTCTCCCAGCCCATGTCCCCCTTGAGGCGCCGCTCGTCCTTGATCTGGACGGTGGAGCGGCGAAAGAGGAGCAGATCCTGCGCGGCCCAGAAGCCGCCGACCACCGCGACGTAGCCGATCACCAGGGTGACAAAGAGGCGGATCACCCTGCCCGACCAGCTCACCTCGACGCCCAACTCCACCCGCTCGACCGGCGGCGCCTCCATCTTCACGGAGGGCGCCCCGCTGCGGGTCGCCCGCGTCTCGGGGATGGGCAGCGGCTGGTGGAGGCCCGGCGGCGAGGCAGGGCGGCCATCCCCCGGCAAGGCCTCAAGCGGCGCCCCGGCGACGGGCAGCCCCCCAGGGCGCCAGAGCGACAGATCGTCGACGACCTGCCGCGCTGGCGCCCTGAGCGGAGGGGCGTCGGGGAAGCCCCGCGCGGGGGCCGCGGCCTGCTCGGGGGCGGGGACGAAGGGGATCGCTCTGGCGAGCGGCTTGCCGCCCCCCGGCGCTTGAGGCGCCAGGGGGCGCGCCGCGATCTCGTTGGAGAGGGTGTCGTCGACGCCGAGGGAGGCGCGGGTCGGCGCGGCCAGCTCGGTCGGGGTGGTCAGGTCCACGGAGATCGTGTCGTCGGCGCCGAGGACGGCACCCTCGGCGCCGCCCAGCTGCGCGCCGTCGAGCGCCGCCAGCAGCGCCTCGATGGAGTCGTAGCGGTCTTCGGGGCGGCGCTCGGTGGCCCTGGACAGCACGGCGCGCAGGGCCACGGGCAGCGCCGGGTCCTCCGGGCTGACGGTGGGCTCAGGCTTGAGGTGCTGGTAGAGGACCTCGGAGACCTCCTGCTCGACGATGGCCGGGCGGCCGGTGATCATCTCGTAGAGGACCAGGGCGGCGGCGTAGAGGTCGCTCTGGACGCAGGCGCCCTCGGGGGTGACCTGCTCAGGGGCCATGTAGCGCGGCGTGCCGACGACGAAGCCCGCGCCGGTGATCCCCGCCGGCGTGCCGGCCCGGGCGCGGCCGTCGCGCTCAGTGGCGCGGGCCAGCCCGAAGTCGATCAGCTTGATCCGCTCCCGATCGGTGTAGCGCGGGGAGGTCGAGGGGGTCAGCGCAACGAGGATGTTGCTCGGCTTGCTGTCGCGGTGCAGCACCCCCTTGCGGTGCGCGACGCGCAGCGCGACGGCGAGCTGCCGAAAGAGCCGCAGGGCCCGATCGATGTCCATCGGCGCGTCGCTCGCGATGATCTCGTTGAGGCCGCGGCCCTCGATGAACTCCAGCGCCAGGTAGGGATCGCCCTCGGGGGTCAGGCCCGAGCCGATGTAGCGCACGATGTTGTCGTGGACCAGCGAGGCCCACAGGACCGCCGCTCGCTCAAAGCGCGCCAGCGACTCCGGGCGGCGGTTGGAGGCCAGCACCTTGAGCGAGACCCGCTGACCCGTGCGGACGTCCACGGCCAGGAAGACGCGGCTGCTGGCCCCAGCGCCGAGGGGCTTGATCAGCCGGTAATGATCGATGGTCGTGTCAGCTTCCAAGGTTCGCCGCGCGGTTGAGGTTCGACATTCAGGGAGCCCCTCGGATATGCTGTCCGGGCGCAAGGAGGGGCCGGCGACGTCCGGCAGGCTTCACCGGACAGAGCCTGCCACGTCCAGAGCGGAAAATCTACAAGGGCCCAGGTTCGCAGATCGGGCGTCTGCCGGGCGGGACGCCTCCGCGCCCTTGCGGCGCGCTCAAAGACCTGCTAGCGGAGTCTGAGCGCGTGGGCGCTCGATCAGAGAGGGGATGACATGAGGGAGATGGAGAGCAGCCAGGCGGCCTCGCCGGGCGAAGAAAGCAACCTGATCCCGGCGCTCAAGCCGCCGGTCAGCTCCGAGGATCTCAAACACCGGAGCGTGGTCGAGGGCGAGTTCTGGCGCAAGATCCCGGCCTACGCCGACGTCGACACCGAGACCTTCCTGGATCACAACTGGCAAGCCCGCAACTCCATCACCAAGCCCAGGAAGCTCCTCGAGACGCTCCAGGACATCGCCCCGGCGGACTTCTACGAGGACGTCGCCCAGGGCTTCGCCCGCTCCCCGATGAGCGTGCGCGTCTCGCCCTACCTCATGAGCCTGATCAACTGGGATGACCCCTACCTCGACCCGCTGCGCATCCAGTTCATCCCCGTGGCCTCGCGCCTGATGGCCGATCACCCCATGCTCGTGCTGGACTCGCTGGCCGAGCAGTCCGACGCCCCCGTCCCCGGCCTCACCCACCGCTACGTCGACAAGGCGCTCTTCCTTCCTCTGAATACCTGTCCAGTGTATTGCCGCTTCTGCACCCGCAGCTACGCCATCGGCCCCGACACCGAGCAGGTCGAGAAGGCCTCCCTGCGGATCAACATGGAGCGCTGGGCCCAGGCCTTCGATTACATCCGCTCGCGGCCCGAGATCGAGGACATCGTCGTCAGCGGCGGCGACGCCTACCAGCTGCGCCCCGAGCAGATCGAGTCCATCGGCATGACGCTGCTCGAGATGCCCAACATCCGGCGGCTGCGCTTCGCCACCAAGGGGATCGCGATCATGCCCCAGAAGATCCTCACCCACCCCGAGTGGGTCGAGGCCATCGGCAGGGTCGTCGACAAGGGCCGCGCGCGCTCCAAGGAGGTGGTGATCCACACCCACTTCAACCACCCCAACGAGTTCACCTGGATCAGCCGCGAGGCCACCGACAAGCTCATGACCCGCGGCATCATCGTCCGCAACCAGTCCGTCATGCAGCGCGGCGTCAACGACACCGTCGAGACCATGCGCCTGCTGGTGCGCCGCCTGGGCTACTTCAACGTCCACCCCTACTACGTCTACACCCACGACATGGTCAAAGGGGTCGAGGATCTGCGCGCCTCCATCGCCCAGGCCGTCGAGGTCGAGAAGGGCGTCCGGGGCTCCACGGCGGGCTTCAACACCCCCACCTTCGTCTGCGACGCCCCCGGCGGCGGCGGCAAGCGCGACGTCCACTCCTACGAGATCTACGACCCCGCCACCGGCGTGGCCGTCTACACCGCGCCGGCCGTCAAGCCCGGCGCGCACTTCATGTACTTCGACCCCATCCACACCCTGCCCGAGGACGGGCAGGAGCGCTGGAGGGACGAGGCCCAGCACCCGCTCATCATCAACGAGGCGCTTGAGAAGGCCAGGGACGCCGCCGCCTCCATGAGCTCCCACAGGGCGCGCTGATCGACGCGGGGGTCTGGATGCGAGTCAGCGTTCGACGCGCCACAGCACCACAAGGTCGCCTCGCGGCGCCCGCGATCTGCCTCATCGCCTTGCTCGCCGCCGCCTGCGGCGACGCGACCCCTACCGATCAGCCCGACCCTGACGCGGGCCGCTACGAGGGCCCCGTGGACCCCTGCGAGGTCCAGGCGCCGCCCACCTCGGGCGAGGTCGTCCCGGCCGATCTGGCCTCCGCCGCCCACCCCGTCGTGCTGCCCGCTCTGCGCGAGGGCCACCTGCGCCAGATCACCGCCCCCATCCGGGGCTCAAGCGCCAGCGCGCTGCTCTCCGGGGCCTTGCCCGAGGGCCTGTCGCTGCGCGACGGGGTGGTCTTCGGCAAGGCCGCTCCCGGCACCTCCGGCGGCGACGAGGCCCGGATCTACCGCTTCGAGGTCGCGCCCGACGACCCCGACGCCGCCTTCCCGGTCGAGGTCCGGATCGCCGTCTACCCCCCCGGCCCCGTCGAGGCGCCCGACGACCTCAGTTCGATACCCCGCTACTTCGAGCCCGGCCCCTACCCGGTCTGGAACACCCAGCCGCTGGAGTCCTGCCCCCAGAACCCGACCATCGACCTCGTGGGCGACGAGCCCGACGTCGACATGTACGTCGTCTACCCCACGGAGGGCGACCCGACCCGCACCGGGCAGGGGCCGGTGGCCGAGGGCCGCTGGCCCGTGATCCTCTTCGCCCACGCCAACAACGATCGGGTCTGCGACATCAACGAGCGCTACCTCTCGCTGCACGACCACTGGGCCAGCTGGGGCTTCATCGTCGTGGCCGTCGACGGCACCTTCACCAACTGCAACAGCGGCACGCGCGCCAACATCGAGCTGCGCGCCGAGGGGCTGCTCAAGGCCCTGCTTCGCCTGGAGGCCCTCCACGACGACCCCACCAGCCGCCTCTACGGGCGAGTCGATCTCGACAACGTCGTGCTGGCCGGCCACAGCCGCGGCGGCGGCGCGAGCCTCCTGGCCGCCTCCCTCGACCCCCGCGTCAGGGCCGTCATCGACCTCCAGGGCGTCGACATGACCAGCTTCGGCTTCGGCGACGACCCCCTCGCGCCCGTCCCGGTCATCGGCCTGACCGCCGGCGAGGACGTCGACCTGAACTACCCCATCGTGGAGCCGACCGAGGACCAGCTCTCCGGGCCCTACACCTGGGTCAACCTCAACGGCGCCATCCACGCCTACACCGCCGACACCGCCCCCATCGAGCCCGACGATCTGCCCCTGATCAGCCAGCAGCAACAGCATGATCTGACTGAGTTTTTCACCACCGCCTTCCTGGACCGCTTCGTCGGCGTCGGCGACGGCTCGCCCCAGAGCGCCCCTCGGACCCCCAGCCCGCAGGCCGCCCCGGCGCTCTTCAGCCACGCGGGCGCTCGCCTCGTCGACGCCGAGATCTCCGGCCTCGGCGTCTTCGTGCGCTGGAACCAGCGCTTCGCCACCGCGCTCGTCATCGACCGCTTCGACGGCCCGAAGACCCTCGACCCGGCCTCGCTCAACGATCTCGGCGGGGACAACGTCTTCGAGGACCTGGCGCGGGCCGACGAGGTCCTGACCTACATCCCCGACGGCGGCAACCGCCGCAATGTCCACCTCAAGGCCAACGCCCTGCGCCTCGTCGCCCGCGCCGAGGGCCCGGGCGTCTTTCGCACCTTCCTCAGATCCGACCGCGAGCCCGAGCCCGTCGACCCTGGCGCGACCCTCCAGGCCCGCGTCAAGGGCCCCGACCAGGGCCCCGCCGGGATCGCCGCGATCGAGATCCTCACCCCCGAGGGCGCCGCCCGCCTGCCGCTGGCCGACTTCATCGGCCCCGAGCCGCTCAAGAACCGCTTCACCCAGCTGAGCGTCCCCCTGGACGCCTTCCCCTTCCCGCAGGCCCCCGCCGCGATCACCTCCGTGGCCGTGATCCTGGAGTCTGGGACCCTCTTCATCGACGATCTCCGCATAGACTGAGGCCCACCATGACCTTCGATCTCTACAACCCGACCGAGGCCCACCAGGCCCTCCGCGAGGTCGTCCGCGCCTGGGGCCTTGAGCACGTCGAGCCCCAGGCCAGAGCCCACGACGAGTCCGAGACCTTCAACGAGCCCCTCTTTAGACGCCTCGGCTCGGAGCTTGGCCTCTTCGGCGTCACCATCCCGGAGGAGGACGGCGGCGTCGGCCTCGACGCGGTCGCCTCCGTCATCATCATCGAGGAGCTCAGCCGCTTTGACCCCGGCCTCATGCTCAGCTACCTCGCCCACGACATCCTCTTCACCAACAACTTCTACCACTGCGCCAACGACGAGCAGCGCGCCCGTTTCTTGCCCGCCGTCATCAGCGGCGCCTCCATCGCCGGCATGGCCATGAGCGAGCCCGGCGCAGGCACCGACGTCCTCGGCATGACCACCCGCGCGGTGCGCCGCGGCGACACCTACGTCCTCAACGGCACCAAGCAGTGGATCACCAACGGCTCCTGCGGCGACCTCTTCCTCGTCTACGCCCGCACCACCGACGATCCCGCCGACCGCCGCGGCGCCTGGTCCGCCTTCGTCGTCGAGGCCTGCTCGCCCGGCTTCACCGCTGGACGCAAGGAGGAGAAGATGGGCATGAAGTCCTCCCCGACCACGCAGCTCATCTTCGAGGACGTCGAGGTCCCGTCGGCGAACCTGCTCGGCCGGGAGGGCCAGGCCCTCAAGCACATGATGCGAAACCTCGAGATCGAGCGCATCACGCTGGCGGCCCAGTCCATCGGCATCGCGCTGCGCTGCGTCGACGAGATGAGCCGCTACGCCATCACCGACCGCAAGGCCTTCGGCCAGCCCCTGAGCCACTTCGGACAGATCCAGCGCCTCCTGGCCGAGTCCTTTGCCCACACCATGGCCGCCCGCGCGCTGCTCTACGACGTCGCCCGAGGCATCCGCGCCGACAACCGCCAGTCCCTCCTGGCCGCCTCCGCCAAGCTCGTCGCCACCGGCGCCGCCGAGGTCGTCGCCCGCAATGCCATCCAGATCTTCGGCGGCCACGGCTACACCCGCGACTACCCCGTCGAGCGCATGCTGCGCGACGCCATCCTGCTCTCCATCGGCGGCGGCACCAACGAGGCCATGCAGAAGAACATCGTCTCCGACCTCGTCAGGCTCCACCGCTGAGCCCGCGCCTCCTCTCCCCCCGACCCTGCTCCCCCCCGAGCCCGCCTCGCCTCCCACGAGGCGCGCGGCGGGCTCCTCTCGCTTGCGCCGCGCGCTTTCTCCTTAACACACCTCCTTGTCGCCTCGTCTTCAAGGCGAAGGCTCCGTCACGAGGGCGATTGTCCTTGATTTTGTTCAGAGTTGCGTATCGCGGTGGCGCTTCGTAGCTTGATCGGCGGCCACACACGAACCGAGGCGTTGACATGCTCTCTCTCCATTGGACGATCCGCGCCGGGCTCACCACGGCGCTCGCGCTGTGCCTGTGCGGGTGCTCGGGTTCGGGTTCGTCGGGGCCCGAGGAGCCCGGCGGCTTCGTCGAGGCCCAGCCCGAGCCCGAGCCCGAGACCCCGGACCCCGTCGTCCCCCCGCAGGTCAAGGACGTCGCCTTCCTCTCGCCGGTCGATCACCTCGTGCGCGCCTCGATGGCGCTGCGCGGCGTGCGCCCCTCCGTCGAGGATATGGAGGCGGTCCGCGACGACCCCGACAAGCTCCCCGGCCTCGTCGACGCCTACCTCGACTCGCCGGCCTTCGGCGAGACGATCCGGGAGATGTACGACGAGGTCTGGCTGCTGCGGGCCTTCCTCTTCATGTTCGCGCCGCGCGGCGAGTACGAGGGCATGGACATGGTCGAGTTCGACAACTCCGTCGGCGAGTCGCCCCTTCGCCTGATCGAGCACGTCGTCATGAACGACCGGCCCTTCACCGAGATCGTCACGGCCGATTACGCCGTCGCCAACGAGTATGTCGCCACGGTCTGGGGCATGGATTATGACGGCGACGGCCAGGAGTGGATCGAGACGCGCTACCCCGAGCCCGGCCGCCCTCACGCCGGCATCCTCTCCGACTCCAAGCTCTTCATCCGGCACTACTCCGCCCCGCTCAACGCCCAGAGAGGCCGGGCCAACGCCATCTCCAAAGGGCTGCTCTGCTTCGACTTCCTCGCCCGCGACATCGACGTCTCCGGCAATGTCGACCTCTCAGACCCCGAGGCCGTCAAGAACGCCGTCAAGAGCCCCGCCTGCGCGAGCTGCCACCAGACCCTCGACCCCCTCGGCGGCTTCTTCTGGAGCTACGAGTACTTTGTCTTCCCCTCCGACACCCAGCAGTACCCCATGAGCACCTGGCGGCCCGAGTACGAGCAGCACCGCCCCTTCTTCTCCGGCCGCGAGCCCGGCTACTTCGGCCTCGAAGCCGACGACCTCCAGGACCTCGGCGCCCGCATCGCCGCCGACCCCCGCTTCGCCCAGTGCGCCGCGCGGCGCTTCTACGGCTACTTCGCCCAGGTCGATCCCAAGGAGGTGCCCTTCGATCTGGTCGCCCACCTCCAGGGCGCCTTCGTCGACAGCGGCATGAGCGCCAAGGCGCTGGCCAGGGCGGCGGTCCTCTCCGACGCCTTCCGCGCCTCCCACGGCGAGTCCGAGGCCGCCGCCGCCGACCTCGTTGGCCTCAAGAAGCTCCGCCCCCGCGACGCCAGCCGCATGATGGCCGACCTGACCGGCTTCACCTGGCAGACTCGCGTTGATTTCTCCATCTTCGCCGAGCGCGGCGTCACCTCGCCCTACGGCACCATCGACCTGATGAAGGACACCCTGCTCGGCTACGAGGTGCTCATGGGCGGCCTCGACGACTTCGTCGTCAACCAGCCCGTCCACACCTTCAACCCCACCATGAGCCTCGTCATGCAAGCCTTCGCCACCGAGGCCGCCGGCTTCGTCGTCGATCGCGACCTCGACGCCATCGGCCCCATCCGCGCGAAGCTCCTGACCGAGGTCGACGAGGAGGAGCGCGACGAGGCCGACCTCCGCGCCCAGCTCGCCCAGCTCCACCTCCGACTCTTTGGCGAGTTCGTCGAGCCCGACGGCGCCGAGGTCGACCTGAGCTACGAGCTCTTCGACGCCGCCCTGAAGCTCTCCGACGACCCGCGCAGAGCCTGGAAGACCACCCTGACGGCCATGCTCCAGGACTCCCGGCTGCTCTACTACTGATGGATCGACGCGGGCCCGCCGCGAGGACTTGCGTGATGAAAAGAACAATCAAGACAGCGTGTTGCGATACAGCCCAGGGGGCGCGTGGGCTTCGGCGGGCCGAGCCCGAGGGCGCCATCGGCCTCGACTCCGGGCTCAGGACGCAGGGGAGGGCAGGGCGATGAAAGAGGGGATCTCTCGGCGCGCGCTCCTGGCGGGCGGCGCGGCGGCGCTGGCCGCGGGCGGGCTGCTGCCCTGGTGGCGCAATCTGGCCGTGGCGCAGGGGGCGCCCGAGCGCCGAAACCTCGTCCTCGTCTTCGCGGGCGGCGGCTGGGACGCGACGGCCTGCCTCGACCCCAAGCAGGGCCTGACGACCATCGACTCGCCCGCAGGGCAGATCAAGGCCTTCGGCCGGCTGAACATCCTGACCGGCAGCGACAGGCCCGCGGTCGAGCGCTTCTTCAACGATCACGGGGACATCAGCGCCGTCGTCAACGGCGTCGAGGTGCGCTCCATCGCCCATGAGGAGTGCACCCGGCGCATCATGACGGGGACCAACTCCGATCAGAGCCCCGATCTCGGGGCCATCGTCGGCGTCGAGCACGGCGCCGATCTGGCCGTCCCCTACATGATCCTCGGCAACACCGCCTTCACCGGGCCGCTGGCCGGCACCTCGGGCCGCGCCGGCACCACGGGGCAGATCGTCACCGTCATGGACCCGAGCGGCGCCTACGAGCCCCCAGGGGGCCGCCGCAAGCCGCGCTACTCGCCCGACGAGGAGGAGGCGGCCTTGATCCGCGATTACGTCAAGGCCCGCTCTCAGGCCGACATGGACCGAAGGGCGCAGCGCGGCCTGAACCGCGCCAGGATGGAGGATCTGCGCTCGTCGCTTGACCGCGGCGACCGCCTCAAGCGCCTCTTTGCCAACTTCGGCGAGCGCACCTTCCAGTTGGAGTACCGGCCTCAGATCGAGTTGGCCGTCAAGATGCTCAAGGAGGGCATCTCGCGCACCGTCATGATCGAGCACCCCGGCGACTGGGACTCGCACAACGACAACGACGCCAGGCAGCTGCCGCTCTACCAGGATCTCTTCGACGGCCTCAGCGATCTGGCCCGCCGCCTGGAGGCCGGCGGCCTGCTCGACGACACCGTCGTCGTGGTCATCTCGGAGATGTCGCGCACGCCGAAGCTCAACGATCAAGCCGGCAAGGACCACTGGCCCGTGACCAGCGCGCTGGTCTTCGGCGGCCCCGTGGCCGGCGGCAAGACCCTCGGCGGCACCACCGATCTCTTCGAGTCCGCCCCCACCAACCTCGCCAATGGCCGCCTCGACCCCGAGGGGGGGCGCCTGACGGCCTCGAACTTCGTCGCCGGCGTCCTCGACCTAGTCAACGTCGACGCGGGCGACCACCTGCCGGGGACCGCCATCCTCAAGGGGCTCAAGGCGTGAGGCGCGCACCCTTCAGCGCGGCCAGCCCCCGGCTCGCCCGAAGCTCCGACCACGCGGGCGAGCCTCAAGGCCTGAGGCGCGAGACCTTCCACTCGTCCGCACAGGCGCGCGAGGCGCTCTGCCGGCCAGACCTCGACGCGGCCCGCTGGTCCTCCGCGTTCGGGCGGGCGCCCGTGCTCGCCGCGCTGGCGCTGGCGGCGATCGTCGCGCTCATCGCCGGGGGTTGCGGCGAGGAGCCGGCGGAGGAGGCGCCGACGTGCATCTCGGGGGGCTTCGTGGTGGACTGCGGCGCTCAGGAGCCGGAGCCTGAGCCGGAGCCTGAGCCGGAGGAGGCGCCGCCGGGCTTCGGAGAGCGCGAGGTGGTCATCACCTGGGAGAGCTTCGAGGATCGGCCTTGCCCGCCGGACAGCGTCTTGAGCTACGCGAACTTCGGCCAGCCCTTCATGCTCAACTGGTGCACGGGCTGCCACAGCGGGGATCTGGCCGCCCGTGATCGGGCCGGGGCGCCCGTGGGCGTCGACCTGGACACGCTCCGGGGCGTGCGGGACCATGCGGCCCGCATCTGGGCCAGATCGGCCGACGACAACCTCACGATGCCGCCCGTGGGAACTGCGGACGCGACCGAGCGATTCCTGCTCGGCGAGTGGCTGGCCTGCGGCGCCCCTTGAGCGCCGGCGTGGGGGCGGCGATCAGGCCAGCGCGCCCGGGCCGCCCATCATGAAGCCGCCGGGTGTCAGCCCGAGGAGCTTGACGGCCTCGTCCCAGCAGGACTCCACGGGCGTGTCAAAGGCCAGCGTGTTCTCCAGATCCAGCGGCAGCCACGACCCGCGCGTGATCTCGCCCTCAAGCTGCTGCTCGCCCCAGCCCGAGTAGCCCAGGATGACCTGGAAGGGGCCGGTGCGCTGCCTGGAGATGAAGGCCCGCAGCGTGTCCATCGAGGCCCCCAGCGTCAGGACGTCCCCGACGCTGATCGAGCCCTCGTCGAGGATCTCGTCCTCCTGGCGCTTGTAGAGCACCCAGGCGATGTGGCGCTGCACGGGGCCGCCGAGCAGCACCGGGAGCCCGCCCAGGCCGTTCTGGGCCGCCATGTCGGCCAGATCCTCGTCCACCCCGAAGAGCAGCACGCCGAGGGTCAGCGGCGTGGGCTTGTTGACGATGAAGCCGATCGCGCCGTCGTCGTTGTGCTCGGCCATGAGGATGACGCTCTTCGAAAAATTCGGGTCGTCCATGTTCGGGGCCGCGATCAGGAAACCTGGAGCCAGCTCACTTGGCATCTTCATCCCTCCGGGCGCGCCGAGCCGCGCTTTCGGTGCTGGCGTTCAGTGTATGCGCTCTGGCGCTGCATACAAGGGCCGCAGGGCGTTGAGCCTCCCGAGGGTCAACATCGTGGAAATACTGCGCCCTGGGGAGTCAAGATGGTTGATTTAGCGCGCAACAATCGCCTATGGTGGTGGGTATGGAGACTGAGCGTCTTAAACACTTTTTTGACCTTTCGTTGAGCCTGCTCTGTACGGCGGATGCGGAGACGGGTTACTTCGTCGATCTGAACCCGGCGTGGGAGGCGACGCTGGGCTGGACGGTGGAAGAGCTGCTGGCGCGGCCCTTCGTGGAGTTCATCCACCCGGACGATCTGGCGCCGACCTTCGCGATCATCGAGGACATGGTCCAGCGCGGCCTCAGCGCGGTCAACTTCGAGAACCGCTACCAGCACAAGGACGGCCACTGGGTCTGGTTGAGCTGGGTCGGGGTGGTGCGCGACGGCACCTTCTACTCGTCGGCCCACGACATCACGCTCTACAAGGCCACCCTGGCGAAGCTGGAGCAGGCCAACGACGAGCTTCAGCAGTTCAACTACGCCGTCTCTCACGATCTGCGCGAGCCCTTGCGCGCGATCACCGGCCACCTCGGCGTGGTCGAGACGGTCGGCCTGCCCGAGGACGTGTCGCGGACCTTCAGCTTCGTGGACCGCGCGGCCTCCCGGATGAAGGCGATGCTGGATTCCCTCAATGATTACCTGGAGATAGATCGGGTCGGCGGGGCGCTTTCGCCGGTGGACATGAAGGAGCCGCTGCTTGGGGCCATCGAGTCGCTCCATGCGGCCATCGCCGAATCCTCGGCGCTCATCGAGATCGAAGGCCACTGGCCGAGCCTGGCGGTGGACGCCGCGCAGATCTCGGAGGTCTTCCAGAACCTGCTGGCCAACAGCATCAAGTACCGCAAGGCGGGCGAGCCCGCACGGATCACCGTCAGCGCGAGGCCAGAGTCGATGGGCTGGCGCTTCGCGGTCGAGGACGAGGGCATAGGCTTCAAGCCAGAGCGCGGCAAGCGGGCCTTCTTGATGTTCCAGCGCCTTCACAGGCGCTCCGAGTACGAGGGGATGGGGGTGGGGCTGGCGCTGGTCAAGCGCATCGTCCTGCGCCACGGCGGTCAGGTTGGCATCACGTCCGAGCCGGATCGCGGCACTGAGGCCTGGTTCTGGCTGCCGGGTCTCCCCGAGGGAACAAGCTGATGGGCGAGCCGTTGAAAATCCTGCTTGTCGAGGACAACCCCAGCGATCAAGAGTTGACCCTCCTCGCCTTCGAGCGCCTCAAGATCGTCAACCCGCTGATCTGCGCCGAGGACGGCGAGGAGGCGCTGGACATCCTGGAGTCCAGCCTCGGGGCGCTCCCCGGCCTGATCCTTCTGGACTTGAACATGCCCGGCATGGACGGCCGCGAGTTCATCACCACCGTCAAGGCCGATCCCCGCTTCCTGAAGATCCCCGTCGTCGTGCTGACCTCAAGCGGCGCCGCGGAGGACATCGACGTGGCCTACAGGCAGCACTGCGCCGGCTACATCCGCAAGCCCGTCGATCTCGAAGGGCTCATGCGCGTCGTCAGGATCATCGATCAATACTGGTTCGAGATCGTCGCGCTGCCCGCGCCCTGACCGTCGGATCGATGGTGCGCCGCGGTCATCCCTGAGCACAAGAGCCAGGAGAGAGGATGGCAAGGACGCCAACGTTCGGCATCAAGACGCTCAGCTTGCAGGAAGCGCTTGGAGTGGCCGTGTCCAACGCGCGGCTCCGGGTCGGCGATCCGCTCGCGAGGGTGGCCTTCGTGGTGGCCTCCAAGGCCAACGCCGAGCAGGTGCGGCGGCTCCTTGGCGAGCGCGGGGCCTTCATCCACGTCGACTTCCTGACGCCAGACCAGCTCGTGTCGTCCCTGGGCCTGCTGCCCCTGGTCCTCCAAGGGTTCAGGCCGGAGCCCTCGGGGTGGCTGGGGGCGTGGCTCCACCGCAATGTGCCCCTGATGGCCGAAGCGCTCGGTCGCCACGGGGCGACGTTGAGGCAGCCCGGCTGGAGGGGGCCGATCCAGAGCGCCCTCGGAGAGCTTCAGGCCGGCAGGGTCTCGCCCGCGCAGCTCAGGGCGCTGTCGGGGGAGGGAGGGACGCAGGCGGAGCGCTTCGGCTTGATGGCGGCCATCATGGAGGCGGTCGAGCAGGCCCGCGCCGAGCAGCGCTTCTTGTCCCAGTCGGCCCTGGAGGACAGCGCGCTGGCGCAGATCGAGGCCGGGGCCGATGCGCCCTGTCAGTCCATCCGGGCGGCGATCGTCCTCGGCGACGGGATCCTGTCGCCCGGCGTCAGCGCGGCGCTCAAGGCGTGGTTCTCGTCCAGGGATCTGACCCGCATCGCGCTCCAGCCCCTTGAGCGGCTCTCGCCGGCCCCCTGGGGGCTCAGGGCGGCGGCTCAGGGCGCGCACTTGATCGAGGTGATGCCGACCTTCAGCCGGCTGGGGCACCTCCAGGGCGTGCTCTTTTCTGGCCGCCTGGCCATGTGCGCCGCCCTCGACGACTCCGTCCAGGTGGTCTCGACGCCCGACGAGGTCCGGGAGATGTCCGAGGTGGTCCGCGTGGTTCAGCGGGCCATCGGGGCCGGGGTCGCGCTCGATCGCATTGCCATCGTGCTGCCGGACGCCGACAACGCCTCGGCGCTGGCCGAGGCGCTCCAGAAGGCCTCGATCCCCGCGACGTGGCTGACCGCGGCGCCCTTGATCAACGAGCCTTGCGCGCGCTTCCTGCTCCTGGCGCTCTCGCTGGCGCGCGGAGAGCACACCGTCGCGGCCTTGTTCGACCTGCTGACCCAGCCCGGCGTGATGGGGCTCTCCAGGACAGGCCGGGGGCGCTGGAGGAGCGCCTTGAGCCATTGCCCGCCAGGGCAGGGGATCGCCGGGATCGTCGATCACCTCCAGCAGGCCGAGCGACAGGCGGAGCTTGATGATGAGGAGGCCACGGCGCGCGCTCTGGGCTCATTGCTGGGGGCGATCCAGCAGATGATGGCGTCCATTGACGCCTTCCCCGCCGAGGCGATGGTGGGCGCGCACGGCAAGGCGTGGTCGGCCTTCCTGGAGCGATGGTGGAGGCCCAGCCCGGAGCGCGACAGGGTCATGGCGGCGCTCGACGGGTGGGGAGGGGCGGCGGAGGTCAGCCTCTCGATCTCCGCGGCCTCGCAGATACTCGCCGAAGAGCTCGCCGCGCAGCCCAGCCTGCGGGGCAGCTTGACCCAGGCGACCGTCCGGATCATGCCTCCGATGGGTCTGCTCGGGGGCGCCTTCGATCTGGTTTGCGTCACGGGGTTGAGCGAGGGGCGCTTCCCAAGGCACCCGAAGGAGAACCCGCTCTTGACCGACGCCATGGTCAGGGCCCTCCAGGACAGGGGCGGTCAGCTGGCCACCACCGATCAGCTCATCGAGGTCGAGAAGAGGCGACTGGCCGCGGTCGTGTCGGCCTGCCGTGGGGTCTTGTGGATGTCGTCCCCGAGGACCGACATGCTCGACAGCACCCCGAGGTTGCCCGGGTGGCTCCTGCTCGACGTCCTGTCGACGCTGGAGGGGCGCCGCGTGCGCTACGGGGAGCTCTCTGGCCTGCTCCAGTTCGAGGGCAGCCGGAGCCGCCCGCTGGCCTCCACGCCCGAGGTGGCGCTGGGGCCTGGGGAGTACCTCCTGGCGCGCGCAATCGAGGCCCCCGAGGCCCTGATCCCCGTGCTGGCCTCGCACCCTACGGCGCGAAGGCTGATGCAACTGCACCGCTCGGTGGATCGCCTCCGGCTCGGGGAGGCGGTGATCCCGGACGCCTGGACGGGGCTCGTGTCCAGGGAGCTGCTCGATCTGGGCTTCCTCTCGGGCGAGGCGCTCTCGCCGGAGGATCTGGCCACGCTCGCGCTCGACCCCGCGGGGTTCTTCATGAAGCGGCAGCTGGGGGTGTTTCCCGCACGCAGCCTGCGTCGCGTCGAGGTGGACATGTCCGCCTCGGGGATCCGGCGCGAGGTGCTCAAGCTCGTCCTTGAGGCGGTGGAGTCAGGCGAGGAGCCTCTTGAGGAGGTCTTCGCCCGCTTGTGGGAGGCTCGCCTGGAGGCCATCGCGGCCTGGCTGGGCGTGGACTCGGCCGACGAGGCCGGGCGCAGCCGGGTGGGGATGTGGCGCCAGCAAGGCTTGATGGCCAGGGACACGTTCATGGCGGCGCACGGCGGGCAGCTCGGCTTGAGCGCCGCCGTCGTCCATGAGGGGATCGTGCGCGCCGATCAGCCCTTGAAGATCAGCGGCGGGCGCGGGCGGCTGAGCGAGGGGTCGCTGGTGATGCCTTCGACGAGGGCCGGCGTTGCGCTCAAGGCGAGCCACGAGCACACCTTCAAGGCGCTGGCGCAGGGCTTCGCGCTCCAGCAGGCCGGGCAGCGCGTCGAGCGCCTCGTCGTCGCCGGGGTCGACGGAGGGCGTTGCGAGGATTTTTTCGGGAAGTTCGAGGGTGAGTTTGACGCCCTGCTCGCCTGCGCGGCCCGAAGGGCGGGCGCGGGGTGGTGGCCGATGGTCAACCCGAGCGACCCCTTCGCGCTCGCGCGGGAGAGGGCCGTCGCGGGTGGGGTCCAGCTTGAGCGCGATGGGATCGTCCTGGAGCGCCTGGAGTCCGAGTCATGAGCGATCTCGTTGATCAGGTCGCCCGGCGAGAGGCCGTCGAGCGGGTGGAGCGCTCCTTCGCGATGTCGGCCGGCGCGGGCGCGGGCAAGACCCGCGTGCTGGTCGACAGGCTCGTGCAGCACCTGATGGCGGGGACGCCGCCGCGGAGCATCGCCGCGATCACCTTCACGCGGGCGGCGGCCAACGAGCTCCTGTCCAGGAGCCGGGACGCCATTGAGGAGCGCCTGAGCACCGCGCGAGGCCCGGAGGTCGCTCAACTTGAGAAGATCCTGAGTGAATTCGGTGAGTTGACGCTCTCGACGATCCACAGCTTCTGCCAGGATCTGCTGCGCCAGGAGGCGCTGGAGGCCCGATGGGCGCCCGACACCGAGGTGGCCGGAGCGCTCGGCGCTGGGGCGCTGGAGGGCGTGTACGCGCGCTGGCGCGTCGGGTTTGACGCGAGGCACCCGGACGAGGCGACGCTGATCGTGAGCGGGTGGGCCAACGAGGTGGCTCACTATTACGGCACGCCGTCGATCCGGGGGCTGGCGGACATGCTGCTGGAGAACCGGGATCTCGAGCCCGTCGTCGCGGACCCCGCCCCGCTGGACTGGGAGGAGGGGCGGCGGGCGCTGTCGTCGCTGGTCGGCGATCTGGGGGCCTTGAGGGGGCGTTGCAGGAACCCGGACCAGTGCAAGCTCCTGGCGGCCTCGGCGGGGATGCTGGCCGAGCTGGAGCGGCTGATGGGCGCGCTGGAGGACGCGCGAGGCTGCGTGATGGCCGCGCTGGCGGTCAAGGCGGCCAAGGGTGGGCGCCTTGGGACCGCGAAGGACTGGGCGCCTGCCGACAAGGAGGCCTTCCACGGTGGCCTCAAGGGCTTTGAGGCGTGGCAGAGCGCCTGGTCGGGTCACGTCGGCGCGCAGATCCACAGGGCGCTGGTGGCCGATCTGCGGGTTCACTACCTGCCCTTGATCCAGCAGGCGCGCCTGGATCGCGGTCAGGCGGACTTCGCCGATCTGCTCTTTCGCAGCAAGGCGCTGTTGAAGGAGCACCCTGAGGCGCGCAGGCGGCTGTCGGAGCGCTATGAGGTGCTGCTCATCGACGAGGTGCAGGACACCGACCCCATCCAGGCCGAGGTGGCGGCGCTGTTGACGCGCCCCCCGGAGGCGAAGGGGCCGTGGCACGCGATCGCGCCTGCGCCGGGGAGCCTCTTCGCGGTCGGGGACCCGAAGCAGTCGATCTACCGCTTTCGTCGGGCCGACGTGCAGGTCTGGCACCAGCTCAGGGCGATGATCGGCCTTGAGGGCGCCTCGCTCCAGTTGACGCAGAACTTCCGGTCGGTGCCGGGACTTGTGGCCTGGACAAACGCGGCCTTCGCCGCGATGCCCGACTTCGAGGCCCAGCAGGCCCATCGGCCCCCGGCGTCGCTCGACCCGGTCGTCGTGATCAACGCCGAGGACCCCAACGACGAGATCGACGGGCTGGTGCGCCACCTGCGCTCCTTGAGGGACAGCGGCGCCGAGGTGGTCGACGGCGCCACGGGGGCGCTGCGCCCGCTTCGAGACAGCGACTTCTTGATCCTCATCCCCTCCTGGACCAAGGCCCTGATCATCCAGGACGCGCTCCTGCTCGCGGGCATCGAGTGTACGGTCGAGGGCGGCGCGGGCTTCTTCGAGCGCGATGAGATCCGGCTCGCCCTGGCGGCGATGCGCGCCATCGAGGAGCCCACGGACGGCGAGTCGATCGTCTTCGTGCTTCGGGGGCTCTTCGGGGTCTCCTTCGAGGAGCTGGCGGCCCACAAGAGGGCAGGGGGCTGGTGGTCCTACCTGCACCCCTCTCCCCCGGCGGGGCCCGTCGCCGACGCGCTCAGGCACCTTCGCTTCCTCCACGTTGAGCGGCAGCGGCAGTCCTGGGTCGGCTTGCTCGACGATCTGCTGGAGCACACCGGAGTTGCGGCGGTCTGGGCCCTGATGGGGCGGCGCTGGAGCATCCTGGCCAACCTGGACAAGCTCAGGTCGTTGATCCGGCAGATCGAGCCGACGACGCGCTCGTCTTCGGAGGTGATCGAGGCCCTGGAGGCGCTCAAGGCCAGCGGCAGCGAGGATCTCTCCCGCGTCGACGAGGACAGCCACGCGGCGCGCGTCATGACCTACTTCAAGGCCAAGGGCCTGGAGGCGCCCGTGGTCGCGCTGGTGTGCGCCGCCCGCAAGGAGGCCTCGGTCCAGAGCGCGATCCGGCGCGGCGAGCAGGGCGATCAAATCGCGCTCAAGGCCGGCGCCTCGGTGGTGCCGCCCGGTTGGGACGCGTACGAGGCCGCCGAGAAGGCCGAGGAGCGGGAGGAGCGCCGCCGCTGGATGTACGTGGCCACGACCCGCGCCCGGGATCAGCTCGTCCTGATCCGCAGCCCCAAGGGAAGCGGGCTCTACGATTGCGACGTGGCCGCCATGATGGGATCGCCCGCCGGGGATCTCGACGGCCAACTCCAGGAGGTCGCGCCGGGCGTGGCGATCCGCGCCCACCTGGCCGGCTCGCTGCCCGAGGTCCGCCCGGATCTGTCGACCTTCTCGGGGCTGGACGCGCGCGTCGACGCGCGGCTGGCCGACGAGGGCGCACGCGGGGGAGATCCCGAGGGCGAGCGGCGTCAACAGCGCGCCCTCGGCGCGCTCTCGGCCAGCCGCCGCGCCTCGACCCGCTGGCGATCCGTCGGGAACCTCAACCGGCGGCACCCCGTGGAGTTCGAGGGCGGCGGCGTCGGCCCCCGAGGCGGCAAGATCGTCCACGCCACCATGGAGCACCTCGACCTGTCGCTCCCTCAAGAGGCGCTGCTCCCGCGCGTCCCCGGGCTGGTGCGCGCCTTCGGGGCGATGGCGGGGCTCGATGAGGCGCTGCTGGCGCGCTGCGAGCAGGTGGTCCTGCGGCTCCTGGAGCTGCCCGTGATCCAGGAAGCCCGCGAGGCCCCCGAGCGCTGGCGCGAGGTGCCCTTCGCCTACCCGGAGCGGGGCCTGATCGTCGCCGGGCAGATCGACCTGTGCTTCCCGACGAACAAGAAGCGGACGAACTGGAAGGTCGTCGACTGGAAGAGCCACCTGCCGCCCAGGGACTCCGATCTCCACGCTATCTACCGCAACCAGCTGGCCTATTACACGCGGGCGCTCCTGGCGACCGTCACGCCCTGCCAGCAGGTCGAGGCGATCCTGGCCGGGCCCCACCACGAGATCGGGGAGGCCGACTGGCTCGGGGAGAAGCTGGATATCGTCCACGCCTACCTGACGGGCCTGGTCATGGAGCTTGTCTCGGCGGGAGCCGAGCCCGAGGTGGGGGTCGAGCCCGAGATGACCCCCTACGTCCAGCTGGAGCTGGCGTGGCCCGATCGCCGCCTGGGCCTGGGGCTGGACCTGTCCGAAGCCGAGCTGGGCGCGCTTGAGCGCGAGGGGTGGCAGGTGGCCTCGGTGGACACCTCCGTCGCCTCCTGGCCGGAGCTCGCCGCCGAGGTGGTCTTCGACCTCCTGGGCTTGAGCCGCGAGGACGCAGCCGGGGGGGAGCCATGAGCGCCTTGGAGCTGGCCTTCACCCAGGAATACCAGCGCTCGCTGGTGCGGCTCGATCACAAGCAGCAGGCCCACGTCAACGTCGCGGTGCTCAAGCTCCAGAAGGGCGCGAACTCCAGCGATCTGCACAAGCTCACCGGGGTGCCCTTCTTTGCCTTCGGGGTCAACCAGGGCGCCTTCCGGGTCATCTGCCAGCGCTCCGACGACCTGCTCGTGCTGCTGCACGTCGCCCCCCACGACGCGGCCTACCAGTGGGCCAGCCGGCACAGAGTGGTCCAGATCGGGCGCTTCGTGCGCCTGCTTCGCACCTCGACCGAGGACGATCCCGCCGATCAAGGCCACGAGGACCAGATCACCCCCCTTGGCCCGCTGGCCACGCAGCCCGACAAGGTCTTTCGCCACTTCCACCTCGGCCCTGGCGTCGCCCAGGTCTTGCGCACGATCCCTGACGAGCACGTCCTCATCGAGACGCTGGAGCACTTCCGCGAGCCCCTGGCCTCGGCGCTGCTCGGGCTCGCGACGGACCCGGAGGCGCTCGGCCACCACGTCCGGCAGTTCGAGGCCGCCCTCAAGGCCCTGGAGGCCGCCGCCGAGGCCCCCCCGGCGCCCTCGCTCAAGGAGGCCATCGTCGAGGTCGTCAACGCCGGGGGCTTCTGGATGGCCCCGACCGACGGCGACCAGCTCGCCGAGGTCCTCCGCCACCCCCTGGACGCGTGGCGGATCTTCCTGCACCCCTCCCAGATGCGCCTCGTCAGCCTCGACACCGACGGGGCCTACAAGATCACGGGGGGGCCTGGCACCGGCAAGACCGTCGTCGCCCTCCACCGAGCCCGCCACCTCCTCGCGCACACCTTCGCCGACGACCCCCGGCCCTTGCTCCTGACCACCTTCAGCCGGGTGCTGGCCAAGGAGCTTGAGCGCGGCATGGCGCTCCTGTGCGTCGACGCCCCCCACCTGCTGGGCCGCGTCGAGGTCAAGACCATCACCCGCGTCGCCCAGGACATCCTCGGCGCCTCCGGCGCGCCCTCGACCTTCCTCGACGACGACGCCGTGGACGCCTGCTGGCAAAAAGCGATGAAGTTCGAGGGTTTAGGGCGCAACGAGGGCTTCTACAGAGCCGAGCGGGAGCACGTCGTGGCCCGCAATGGCGCCTGGACCGAGGCCCTCTACCTTCGCACCCCTCGCCAGGGTCGCCGCAGCCGCATCGACAGGCTCGCCCGCCGCAAGGTCTGGAAGGTCCTCGAAGCCTTCGAAGAGGCGCTCTCCAGCCGACACGGCGGCGACGGCGCCAGCCTCGCCCGGGAGGCGACGCTGCGCGTGACCGGGGCGGCCTCGACGCCCTACTGCGCCGTCGTCTGCGACGAGCTTCAGGACGTCAGCGCCAGCGATCTGCGCCTGCTGGCCGCCCTCACCCGCGACAGAGACAGCGGCAAGGTGCGCCCCAACAGCCTCCTGCTCGTCGGGGACAACCACCAGAGCCTCTACCGCTCTCCGATCGTCCTGTCCCGCTGCGGCCTGGACGTCCGCGGCCACGCCAGCGTCCTGCGCCGCAACTACCGGACCACGGAGGGCATCCGGCGCGCCGCCATCGACGTCATCAAGGGCGTCCAGTTCGACGAGGACGAGGACGAGGGCGAGCTGGACGTCCTCGAACACTACACCTCCACCCGCAGCGGCCCGCGCCCCGAGCGCCGGGTCTTCGCCTCCGCGGAGCAGGAGGCCGACTGGATCGTCGAGCAGTCCAGGGCCGAGGCCGGCTTCCCCCTGCTGATCCTGACCCGGACCAACGCCTGGCTCGACGCCCTGGCCGGGCTCCTGCGCACCCGCGGCGTCTCGCCCAAGCTCCTGGCCCAGCACGAGTCGCTCACCGACGACGATCGCGTCGTCCTGTGCAGCCTCCACCGCTCCAAGGGCCTCGAAGCCCCCCGCGTCATCATCGCCGGCCGCCACCTCATCCCTCGACCCTGGGACGGCAAGGGAGACGCGGGCGACAAGCTCATCTGGGAGCGCCAGGAGCGCTGCCTCCTCTACGTCGGCATGACGCGCGCCCGCGACTGGTGCGCCCTGTCCAGCCTGGAGAAGTAGAGCGGTCGACGGGCGAACAAGCCGCGCAGACGGGTCTTCAAGTCGTGCAGACGCAACCATGCCCCCCCTTGGACCTCGCCGTGGTCGGCCTCGACGTCATCGACATCCAGGCCATCCGGAAGCAATGATCCTGGTCGATCCCGATGAACACGAGGCGCAGACGATTTCGGCCCCGTTGAGCTTGACCGCTGAGATCCATCATGGAGCCCCTTGTCATCGAGATCGAGCAGGGGGTGAATGGTGACCTGCCAACAACCTGAGAGCGCCCTGTTGACGTTCAGTTGTTCAGTTGTGCGCAACTGATTGAGCGAGCCATCAGGGGATACCGCATTTGGAAGCCAGATCTGGCGACAGCGACAAGACGACGCCAACGGCAAGGCAGGACAACACACAGAAAGAGCCGAGCGAACCCCGGCTCTGTTCAGGTCATCGTCCGTGAAGAGCAGCGGTCATTCCTCGGCGAGGACGATGAGCTTGTCGCCGGGCTGGAAGGTGATGAGGTCGGACTTCTTGGGGCTGACGCAGACACCGTACGACTTGGCGGCGTCGTTGGCCTGGGACAAGATCTTGTAGCCGAAGGCACACTCCGAGGTCTTGGAACCGGCGGCGGCGGCAATCACCGTCGAGAAGCTCACCGGCACGCCGAGGCGAACGTACTGCTCGATGGGGCGCAGGTAGATCTCGCTGCCCTCTGGGGAGAACAGGCTCTTGAAGACCTGGTTCAATTCTTTGTTTTCGGAAATCTGCGACAGCATCAAGCTCACGAGCCGGTCGCTGACGATGAAGTCATCAGCCTTGGTGACTTCGGCCAGGCGGCGGTTCGCGACGTCGAGCATCTCGCTGACGATGTTGAGGTGCACGCCCTTCTTCTGCGAAATGTCGCGCAGATGGAGCAGGGTGATGATGGTCTTGGCGTCGGCGCGCGAGACGCCGAGGTGGTCGCTGTAACAGAGCACGATGACGTGGTCGTAGGTGGTGACGTCGAGGCCATCGAGGACCCGGCGGTCGGTGGTCTCTTTGCGGTCAAACGTCAGCAGCATGCGCTTCAGGTTGCTGCAGCGGTCGGCGATGATCCCTTCGGCGTCGTCAGTGTCGGCCACGATGTGAACGCTGGAGCCGTCGGGCACGTAGTTGTCGAGTTCGCGCACGACCTGGGCGCCGCGCCAGTTCCATCCGAGTACGAGGGTGCGCTCGGGCTTGTCGGTCGGCGCCGCCGTCAACTGGATTGCGGTCGGGTCGGGTCGGGCCACGGTGCTCGACAGCTTGATGGCGTCGTCGTCTTCGGCGATGACGATGAGCTTGTCCCCCGTGTTGAGCCTGGTCTGCATGGGTGGGTTCAGCATGGGCGGCCCGGTATGGGGGCGAATGCCGATGACCGCGGAGTCTTCGTGAGCCAGCAGGCAGTCGAAGAAGGTGCTACCGACCAGCTGTGGCTCGTCTTTGAAGTATATCTCACCACCGCCAAAGTCGAGCAACTCAGTGTACACAACAGATAGACCCGACTGCCGGCAGGTCTGGGCCATGATGCGGGCGATCAGGTCACCGACGAGGACAAGTTCGACCTCATCCTTGCCGACCATCTCGGCCACTTCAACGTTCTGTGGATCCCGGATTTCGGCAATCAGGTGATATTTGCCCTTCTTGCGATCCGGTGAATTGGTGACGGCCAGCAGGGCCTTGATGACATCGGTGTCTGGGTCTTCGCTCTTGCCGTCGTCGCCGTCGGGAGCAACGACGATGATCGAGCGGGCGGTGTCAACGCTGACGATGCGCAGGTCGCTGGGTTCCACGGGGCTGCCGGTACGACAGATGATCGAGGTGGTTTTCAAATCCTCCACCTTGTCGCGGATGATGTCCTCCATCTCGACCTTGTCCTTGTTGCCGAGGATGACGATCGCGGCGTGCTTGCGGCTGACGTTGGCCTGGATGAGTTCGGTGAGGATGGGGAAGATCTGCTCGGACCAACCAAGAATCACGGTGTGGTCGCTTTCGACGACACGGCCGCGGCCCTTGCGCAGCTCTTCGATCTGGGCCTCGAGACCGGACGACAGAACGCCGATCAAGGTCGACAGGATGAAGATGCCGAACAGGGTCACGAGCAGCATCAGGATGCGGAAGGGCCAGCCCGCATCACCGGCCATGTTGCCGGCGTCAAAGGTGCGCATCAGGGTCTGCCAGGAGCCCTCGATGAAGGTCATGCCCTCCACGGGAGCGGTGCCGTCGTCGCTGTTGAGGCCCGTGACGGCGAGGATGACGCCGAAAACGCTGATCGCCGCCACGCTGATGATCCCCAGCCAGCCGACGAGGGCGATCGTTCCCCGGCTCAGGGTGTTGTCGAAGGCGTAGCGCAAGCGCTCCTGCAGGGTGAACGAGGACGACGACATGAACGCTCCATTCGGTTGACAAGGGAGATCTACGAGACGGTCGGAAGTCTAAAGAGGGTTCGGGCGGTATGTCAACAGCAGGAAGCGATAGCGGACACGTAACCATTCCCCCCCTTGGACCTCGTCGTGGTCGGCCTCGACGTCATCGACATCCAGGCCCTCCGGAAGCAATGATCCTGGTCGATCCCGATGAACACGAGGCGCAGACGATTTTGGCCCAGTTGAGCTTGACCGTCGAGATCCATCATCGAGCCCCTTGTCATCGAGATCGAGCAGGCATCCCAGCCTCCCGCCCTGCCGTCGCCTCCGCCTCGGCCACAACCGGCTCGCCTCCTTGCGACTCCACGAGGGAAACCGTAACGATTACAGATCCTTAGCGACACGCGAGTGACGCCTTCGAACCGGCGCCAGAGGGCAGGACGCAGCTCGTCGGCCATCTGAGCGCCGTAACTCGCGGCGAGCTCTGCGAGGATTTTGGTTCGATTGTCAGCCAGGACGTGGTTGACGCCCTCGGGCAGAAGGTGCCTCTCGCTCTCCAAGTGATTGATATGATGAGTAGTTCTCTTGTCAGGCAGGGCCATCTCGGCGGGGGTCTGGCTGGCGTGCAAAGGCCAGGCGCGGGGCTGTTCGCCGAGGCCGACCAGGGCCAGCAGCGACAACTCCAGGCCTTTGTGAGCGCGGTCCTGAGAGGAATCGCAGAAGTTGGCCAGACCGAAGGTGTGCTTGCCGCTCTTGGGGATGAAGGTGGCGTCGATGGCCACAGCCAAGGGGCCGTCGAGCAAAGCGTTGGCCTCAAGGAGGCGGCGATCGAAGCCGGCGAAGTCGAAGGAGCGCCTGTCGGTGTGCCATCGTCGCTGTGTTCTGGGCGAAGCAGCACCGTACCTGTGCAGGTTGGTCATGGTGGCTCTGCCGACGAAGAGACTCAGGGCAGTGATGAGGCTGGCGATGAAACTGCGCTGGGGCTTGGCAAGAGCGGGGATCTGGCTCAGGATCTGCTCGACGGAAGTCATGGGCACCCGTGGACAGGGTTGGGTTAGCAACTGTCCCTTTACCATGGGTGCCCTGCCTTTCGAACTCCCCGCCTTAGGTCTCAAAAACTGACCGGACCATTGATCCCGCAGCGGAAAGGATCGCCTGGTTCAAGAATGAGTGTCGAGTCGCTGGTCACCCAGGCAGAACCAGTGATTGTCGGAATGACGGCAGTCGGACGGCCATCGACGCTGGCTGGCTGCCAACTGCCCTCGAACATGCTGCCCACAATGCTTTCTTGGCGCCACACACTCCCAGCGGCCAGTTTTTCGTCCGCGGCGAGGCAGGCAAGTTTCGCACTGGTCCCTGTTCCGCAGGGAGACCGATCGTAGGCGCTACCGGGACACAACACGAAGTTCCGACTGTTGTTGCTGCTGTCGGTGGGCGGACCGAATAATTCGACGTGATCGATTTCGCCACCATCGTCGCCGGTGATGCCCGCGCTCTGCAGCGCCTTGCGCAGACGCAGTGTGAAATCCGTCAGGGCACGAACGTTATCGAGTATCAACGTCTGACCGTGATCGCTGCACAGAAAAAACCAGTTGCCGCCCCATGCAACATCACCCGTCACGACCCCGTGCCCAGGAATCATCACGGACACGGCATGAGAGGTCCGAAACGAGGGGACGTTTTGAATGGATGAGCGATTTTGGTCATGCAATGTTGCCGTGATCACTCCCACTGGTGTTTCGATACGGTGCACGCCGGGAGCAATTCGATTGAGCCATGCCAGTGTGGCCATCAGCCCGATCGTGCCGTGTCCACACATGTGCAGGACGCCCGCGTTGTTGAAGAACACAACACCCGCGCTGCACGCCGCATCGACCGGTTCACATAACAATCCCCCCACAAGCACGTCGGAGCCACGCGGTTCGTCAATCACTGCGCGGCGCAGGTCATCAAAACGATCACGAAGAATCGCTCGGCGCTCGGCCATCGTGCCGACACCGACATCCGGACCACCTTCGACGATGATCCGAGTCGGCTCACCGCCCGTGTGGGAATCAATCACTCGCATAACACACCGTGGAATTATCGGGGACATCGACGACAGGAAGTCTAAAGAGGGTTTGGGCGGTATGTCAACAGCAGGAAGCGATAGCGGACACAAGGGGGTTGAGTGGGTGTCAACGCACGGGTGGGGTGACGAGCCTCAAGGCGTGCTCATCGGGTGGTCGCGCTTGCTCATGGAAGGTTCCTCCAGCACCTGTGGGTCGGTGGTTGCCAATCGTCTCTCACGGCCACGGCGGGGCTCTGAGCTGGGGCGACGCCCTCAGAAGCGGGTCGAGAGGCTCAGGAAGGGCGCGCGGTGGGGGGCGGAGGCCTCGGTGGGATCGAAGCTCTCCAGCGCCTCGACGTAGAGCTGGGCGCGCCAGTCGGCGAGCAGGTCGAGGACGAAGATCGACGCGGCCTGCTCGGCCATCCCTTGCCCGATGCCTTCGAGCACGAGGTTGTCGTCGAACTTGCCGGTCAGCGCCACGCCCACGCCGACCACGAAGATCACGATCTCGGCGGCCTTGAGCCATTCGAAGCTCTCGACCACCTTCTTCATCCTGGCCTGCTCGGCCTCGCGGAAGGCCGCAGGATCGTCGGCCATCTGGGCTTCGAGCTTTCCGACCTGTGCGTCGGTGCGAAAGAAGACCACCGCGCCGACGATCAGCTCCACCACACCCAGGGGCAGGAAGACGTAGGCGATGCCCTTGCGCCTGTCCGAGTCTCCGGCCAGAAACGCCCCCGAGAGCCCCACGCTGGCCGCCCCGAGCGACATGAACCCGATGCCGCTGACGTGCTTCTCCCCCTTGAAGTAGTCCTGCGTGCTCTGAGACATCGCCTCGCCGTCGCTGGCCTGTGCCTGTGCCTGGCCCGACACCAGCAGGGCGCTCAAGACGAGAGCGATGAGAGGACTGAGACGCGCCATGGTGGAGCTCCTTGTCATTGCTGCCTTTGAGGGCGTGGAGAGCATGGATGAGCGGACAGTCAACCCCCTTTCGAGTGACGTGGGCCAAGAGAATGAAGCCCGCGCCCCGCTCTCAGGGGGTCGTGATGGCGTGGGTCAGGCTGTAGGTGGTGGCGCCGCCGCCGAAGTGCTCGACGCGCAAAAAGTAGGTGCCATCCGTCTGCACGTCGAAGCTCAGTGACTCGTTGTCCGTGATCGAGTTCGAGTTCGTCAGGCTCCTCTGGCCGTCGGTGTCGAGGAAGTGGATGTCGATGTCGGCGGTGGCGTGGATAAAGAAGGCGTCGATCTCGATGCGCTGGCCGGCGAGCAGATCGAAGGCGAAGAAGTCCTCGTCGGAGTCGCAGAGCGCCAGAGCGGAGGTGGGGTGTCTGGTCTCGAGGGTCAGCGCGCTCTGGGCGGTGTCGTTGGGTTCGAGCCGGTCGGCGCCGCAGGGGGGCGTGGTGCGGCCGACGCAGGTGTTGCCGTTCTGGTCGCTCAGGCTGCCATCCGGGCAGGTGGTCTGGGCCCAGATCGCGTCGGTGCTGCGCGCCGCGAAGTTGCTGGGGCCGACCTCCAGATCGGAGGTGCCTTCGAGATTGGCGCGGGTGAAGTTGGAGCCTCGCACGAAGACGAAGACGAGCTGTGAGAAGGAGAGATCGGCGTCCGTGAAGTCGCTGGTGTTCAAGCCGCCGGTCTGAAGGCGCAGGCCGCGCAGATCGGCGCGCACGAAGGAGGTGTCGGTGGCGTTGGAGAAGTCGAACAGAGCAAAGCGCATCGAGGCGTCGCTCAGATCGGCACCGATGAGGCGGGAACTGTTGGTGAAACTGGCGAAGTCCAGGTTGGCGCCGCGCAGGTTGGTGCCGCTCAGGGTGGTCAGGTCGAAGGCGGCTCCAGAGAGGTTGGCGCCTTCGAGGTTGGTGCCACCGAAGTTGGTCTGACGGAAACCCTGGCCGCTCAAGTCGACGCCGGGCATCTGGGCGTTGCTCAGGTTGGTGAAGCCCAGGCCGGTGCCATTGAAGACGACGCCGGTGAAGTCGACGCCGCTGGCGTTGGCGCGGGCCAGGCTGCCGCCGTTGAAGACGGCCCCGCTGAAGTCGGCGCCTCTCAGATCGCTGCCTTCGAGGTTGAGCGAGTTCAAGACCATGCCGCTGAAGTTGCAGCCTGAGACGTCGGAGTCGGAGATCTGCACATTGTCCAGGTTGATCCGGCGCAGATCGAGCCCGGCGAGGTTGATGTCGGGGGGCCTGAGCTCGATGTAGCCCGGCGAGGGGAGCGGATTCGGGTTCTCTGGCAGGAGGGTGAGGGTGTCGTAGACGCAACCTCTGCAATCTCGCTCCAGGGTGCTGCCGCTCAAATTGGCTCTCTGGAGATCGATGGTGTCCCAGCTCCCGCCGAAGAAGGTCGAGTTCTGGATGCTGGCCTGGAAGAGGCCCACCTTGTTCAGGATCATCCCTCCGGCGGTGATACGATCGAGCCTGGCGGCGACGAGATACACCTCTTCGAAGCGCGCGCGATCGAGCCTCGCGCCGCTCATGTCGACGCGGGAGAGGTCGACCCCGATGAAGGTGCTGTCGGTGAGGTCCGCGCCGATGAGGGAGGCGTCCCGAAAGCTGGCGTCGAGGGCGGTGACCCCGATCATGATGGCCTGGTCGAGGTCGGCGTTGGCCAGGTTGGTGCCGGTGAGGTTGGCCCCGCTCAAGTTGGCTCGGACGAGAGTGGCGTCGGAGAGGTTGGCATCGGTGAGGACGCTCTGGCTCAGGTCTGTGTTGAACAGGGTGGCGTTGAGCATGTTGGCGCGGCTCAGATCGGCGTTCGAGAGCGTGGCCTGGTTGAAGTTGACGCTGGTCAGGTTGGCGTCGGAGAGATCGGCCGCGTCCAGATCGACCCTGGCCAGCGAGGCGTCGGAGAGGTCGGCGCGCACGAGGCGAGCCCTGGCGAGAGGCTGGTCGTTGAGGATGGCGTTCTTGAGCTCGGCGTCGGTGAGGTCGATGTCGTTGAGGACGCTTCGGGAGAACTCGGAGCTGTTGAGCACGGCCCCCACGAATGAGGCCCCGCTCAGATCGGCGTCGGAGAAGACCACGCCGATGAAGCGGGCCCCATCGAAGACGGCGGACTCGAAGGTCGTCTCCTGGGTGATGACGGCCGTCAGATCGGCGCCCACGCCCTGGACGCCCGAGAGGTTGGCGCGGGCGAGGTTGGCGCCGGACATCTCCACCCGCGTCAGGTCGGCGCCGCTGAGATCGGTGTCGAGCAGGATGGCGCTGAGCAGGAAGGCCTCGCTCAGATCGGCCAGGGAGAGCGAGGCGCCTCGCATGTTGGACTGGATGAGGCTGGCCCCGTTGAGGCAGGCTGAGTCCAGGCGCGTGTTCTGGAGCAGGGCGCTGGACAGATCGGCCCCCTGAAGGAAGACGCCCTCCATGCGGGCGCCCGAGAGGTTGGTCTGTGAGAAGATCACGTCGTTGAGGACGACGCTGCCCAGGTTGCGCTCACCGCAGGGTTCCTCGGGCAGCTCGGCGCCCTCCTCGACGAAGCGGGTCCCCGAGAGGTTGGCGCTGGAGAAGTCCGCGCCGGAGAGTCGCGCGGGCCGGCCATCGATCGCGTCGAGGTCGCAGCCGAGCGCCTGACCTGAGAAGTCCGTGTCGGCCATGTCGGCGCCGAAGAGGTTGGCGCCGGTCAGATCGGCGCCGCTCATCCGGGATCTGGTGAGCGAGGCGTTGGAGAAGTTGGTCCCCACCAGGCGCGCGCCCGTGAAGTCCACCTCGCTCAGATCGGCGCCCACCAGGGAGGCGCCGCTCAGATCCAGCCCGCACAGGTTGGGCGGCTGCCCCTCCTGCTGGCTCTGGAGCCGCACGCCGGAGAGGTTGGCCCCGCGCAGCGAGTCCAGCGCGCGCAGCTCGGCGTCGGTGACGACCTCACCCGAGAGATCGATGTCGGCCCCGTCCAGGCTCAAGAGGCTGATCGCGACATGGACCTGCGCCGAGGTGGCCGAGGCGCTCAGGTGGATGAGCCTGCGCTGGCTGGTGAACCCGGGCCTGTCGGCGACCAGGATGAAGGTGCCGACCGAGAGCCCTTCGAAGATCGTCGACTCGCCGTGCGCGACGAGCCGATCTTCGATGACCTCCTGCTGACTGCTGCCGATCTGAAGGCGCACGAAGCGCTCGGCATCGGGCAACCAGTCGGGCAGGACCTCCACTTCCACGGCGATGGTCCCGTCGATCCTGGGCTCACAGAGATCCCCGCGCCCGTTGCCATCCAGATCGCGCTGGTCTTCGTTGGGCTCCCTGGGGCAGTTGTCGTCCAGGTCCGGGACCCCGTCCCCGTCCAGGTCCTCGTCGCACACATCCCCCAGCCCGTCGTCGTCGGTGTCGAGCTGGTCCGGGTTGACCGTCAGCGGGCAGAGATCGAGGTCGTCGCGGACCCCGTCGTTGTCCAGATCGCCCTCGCAGACATCCCCCAGCCCGTTGCCGTCGCGGTCGGCCTGATCTTCGTTGGGCGCCCTGGGGCAGTTGTCGTCCAGATCCGGGGCCCCGTCCCCGTCCAGGTCCTCGTCGCAGACATCCCCCAGCCCGTCGTCGTCGGCGTCGGCCTGGTCTGTGTTGGGCAGCGAGGGGCAGGTGTCTTCGGCGTCTGGCACCCCGTCGCGATCTCGATCGGCCTCCACGTCCGTCACACACCGACCCGAAAAGCACACGCTCCCCAGCTCGCACTGGACGTCTCCGAAGCACTCGGCTTCGGCGCAGGCCCCACCCTCGCAGATGAGCCCCGTCTCACAGCCCTCGTCGCCCGAGCAGGCGCACGAGATCGCCTTGCAGGACTGCTCGCCCTCGACACAGGCGCCCTCTTCGCAGACCTCTCCCGCGGGACAGTCCGAGTTGAGCCGGCACCCAGGCGTCGGCTCTACCGCCGGCCCTTCCTCGCCGCACCCCGTGAGCATGGCCAGCACACACACGCCCACCAACGCCTTCGTCACCATTTCGCTCACGCTCTTGCTCACTTCGGGTCCCCCTTGATGCACACGCCCGCGACCCCCTCGCCCCACTGGGAGGGATTGTGCATACGCGGTGACTCTGAGATCGCTGCCTACCGACAGAGGCCTCCAACTATAGAGACTCGCGCACCTCGAACCAACCCTCCGCGCCCCCCCACCCGCGCGCTCTGCCCACTTGATGCGCACGGGCGGTCGGTCAGGCCGTTTTTTCGACTTCGTGGCTGCAATGCGTGATCGGCAGCGATCGCCCTGGGCGCCGGACATGATATCTTTACGAAGTCCGCAGGCCGATTTCGTGAGCGCGCGGGGCGATGGCGGCGTGGTTGGAGGCGGCGATCGGCGGATCGGGAGGCCCAGTGCACGGACGACGCGCGTGTGGACACCGAACAGGACGTCGCCTTGGTGCAAGAGGATGCCGCCGAGGCCGATGTCTTCGAAACTGAGCCCGTGTTTGTCGTGGATGTGCTCTCGTCAAGGTAATCCGGTGGCACCTCTCAGCCTGGCTGCCTGGCCGCGGTCGCGGGCAGGCGAATGGTGAATTGGGTGCCGCTGCCCTCGTCGCTTTCGACGGAAATCTGGCCTCCGAGGGCATGGACGATTTTCAAGGCGATGGAGAGCCCGAGCCCTGTTCCTGACCCGACCGGCCTGGTGCTGAAGAAGGGCTCGAACACCTTGTCGAGGTTGTCGGCGGAGATGCCGCACCCGGTATCGGACACCTGGGCCATGACGTCGCCGTCCTCGGACCAGGTGCGCACCGTGATCTCGTTGTAGTCGGGGTGACCCTCCTCGATGGCTTGAGCGGCGTTGAGCAGCAGGTTCACGAAGACCTGACACATCTGCCCACGGTTCATCGAGATCGGCGGGAGGTCGCCGAGGTCCTTGTTCAGCCGCGCCCGGGCGCGGACTTCTCTGGCGGTCATCGACAGCGCGGCCTCGACCACGCTGTTGAGCGAAAGCGGCTCGATGGGCTCCTCGTCGATGCGGGTGAACGCGCGCATCCACTTGATCAGGTCACGGATCCGTCGGGCGCCATCCACCGCGGCCGTCGAGCGCTCATGAATGTCCCGAAGCTCGATGCTCAGCTCCGAGAGCCAGCCACTGTCGACGTGACCCGCGGCAGATTCGTCTCCCGAGGCCTGGCCGTCGGAGAGGCGCCGGATCACCCCGGGCAGGTCCTCGGCCAGGGTCTCGAGGTTGTAGAGGAGGTAGGTCAACGGGTTGTTGACCTTGTGGCTGATGCTCGCCGCCAGCAGACCCACGCTGGACAGGCGGTCCGCCAGCGCGAGCTGAGTCTGCAGTTGCTTGGACTCGGTGATGTCGTTGAGCGTCACCCGGACCCGGTCGCGCCCGCCTTCCCCCTTCTCCGGCAGCCATTCGGTTCGTGCCCAGCGCGGGATGGGCCCCGGCTGCCGGAGTCGAAGGTCGACCTCGTGGCGGCCCCCCGCTGACCGCAGCGCTCGCATGCACAAGAAGAGGGCATCCTGGTCGTCCTCGGCGACGAGCGAGGCGAAGGCCCGCCCGGTCAGCTCGGCGCGGGGCAGGCCGAGCAACTCTGCCGCGCGGAGATTGGCCTCGACGACCCCTCCCACGCCGTCCAACGTCACGTACCCTACCGGCGCGGAGTCGTAGAGATCCACGTACCGGTCGTGGGCCTCGGTCAGGGCCAGTTGGGCCGCGCGCAGGTCCTCGTTCTGCAACTCCAGCTCGACCTGGTGGAGCTGGAGCTCGTGGATGAGCGCATGTGCTTCATCTGGGGACAGGTCCGGGCTGTAGCCCACCCTGTCGGGGCGGGCCAGGCGGGCTTGCGCCCGTGTGCGCAGGTCGTTCAAATCGTTTTTCACACTGTTCTTGACTTCATCTGCCATCGGCCTACCCCCCGACCCATCCTGGCCCGTGACAAACCCCGGGACGTGTCGGATGCATTATTGTGGGCGCCCCTTCCGAGCCGGCTTCTTCGCACGAGACGTCTCGAGCTTGCGCCGGGTCTGTCCGAGATCCTCCGCGCCCTCCTTCACCTGCTGCTCCATGAGATGGCGCGCCAGGGTCACCAGGGTTCGGTCCTCGAAGGTCAGCACCGCGCCGTCGATGACGTTCTGAGAGGTGCGGTAGGGACGAACCCGCAGCAGGTAGGTCCTCCCGTCCCCGGTGGTGACCTCCAGCTCCCTGATGACCAGGTCGTCGAGCATGGCCGCGGTGACCTCGCCGAGATTCACCCGATCGAGCTGGGTCGAGAAGTGCGTGATCGAGCGTCCCAGATCGCTGGCCGTGAGCGGCACGAGGCTCTTGCAGGCCGGCGTGAATCGCCGCACGTTCAGTTCGGTGTCGAGGAAGATGGTCGCGACCTCGGTGCTGTCGAGGATGTTCTTCAGATCGTCGTTCGCCCGGCCGAGATCGTCGATACGGCGTTGCAGCTCGGCGTTGACGGTGGCGGCCTCCTCGTTGAGCGACTGCAACTCCTCCTTGGAGGTGCCGAGCTCCTCGTTCGTCGACTGCAGCTCTTCGTTGGTGGACTGCAGCTCCTCATTGGTCGACTGGAGCTCTTCGTTCGCCGTCTCCAGCTCCCCGATGGTGGCCTGATGGTTCTCCCGAGCACGCTCGAGTTGCTGCCTCATGTCCTCGATCGTCCCCGGGTTTGGTTGCGGTTCCCCGCTCGCCCTGACCGCGGGCCCAGCCAACGCGAGGTCGGTCGATTCATCGAACACGACCAGGATCAGACCGGCGAAGGCCCTCGGTCTCGACAAGGGCCTGGCGTGCAGATCCACGCGCTCGCTCCCGCCGTTGCCGTCGACCGAGACGTTGGACCGCCGCACCTCGACCCGGTCGCGCGCCGCCTTTCTCAGACAGGCGCCGAGATCCTCCTTGAGCCCGGGGCGGGCCATCTCCAGGATGTTGACGCTCGCCGCGCCTTCGGCCAGCTCCAGATACCTCCCGGTGCGGCCGTGGACGAACACGATGTTCAACGCGTCGTCGACCACGGCGAAGGGGGGCACGTTGATCTCGCGGAGGATGGTCTGCAGCAGCGGAGCCAGGCCCAGGTCGGTTTTGGGTTTGACTGCCATGCGGGCGTCCTCCTTGACGTCATTCAGCCCGGCGGCGCCGTATCGGGCGACCAGCCGGCCGGGCGACTGGGTGACAGCCTCGGGGAGCCGGCCAAAGAGCTTCCACTTGCTGTCGAGGGATTGGAAAGAGCCGCCCGCCGCGCCGATGGACTCCGACGCGCCCAGAAGCAGCAGCCCATCAGGGTTGAGGCTGTAGTGGAAGAGGCCGAGGATCTGCCGTTGCAGCTCCGCGGAGAAGTAGATCAGGAGGTTGCGGCACGTGATGAGGTCCAGACGCGAGAATGGCGGGTCGGAGATCACGTTCTGGGTGGCGAACACCAGGGTCCCACGAAGGTCCTCCTTGACGCGAAAGCGCCCGTCCTCTTCGAGCTTGAAGAAGCGCTTCAGTCGCTCCGGTGACAGGTCGGGCCGGACCCCGCCAGGGTACACGCCCGCGCGGGCCGTGTCGATCGCGTTCTTGTCGAGATCGGTGGCAAAGACCTGGAGCGGGATGTGCTGTTCTGTCGCCTCGATGCACTCGTGCAGGATCATGGCGACGGAGTAGGCCTCCTCACCGGTGCTGCACGCGGGCACCCAGACGCGGATCGGCCGGTGAGCGCGGTCGCCGGCCAAGATATGTCGCTCGACCGCCGCCTTGAGGGCATCGAACGCCGCCGGGTCGCGGAAGAAGCTGGTCACGCCGATGAGCAGCTCGCGGAACAGCTGCCGGCTCTCTTCGGGGGTGTCCTTGAGAAAACGCTGATACTCCTCGAGGCTGCCGAGCTGGTGCAGGCCCATGCGCCGCTGGATGCGACGCGCAAGGGTGTTGAGCTTGTATTTGGAGAAGTCGTGGCCGGTCCGCACGCGCAAGATGGCCAGGGTCCGTTGCAACGCCTCGGCATGTGCCGCGTCGAGGGTCGTCTCTGCGCCGTTCGCCAGGATGCGGGGGGGCTTCACATACCTGAGCAGGCAGGCGGGCATCTCGCCAGCCGGCAGCACGAAGTCGGCCAGACCGGTCGCGATGGCGCTCTGCGGCATGCCGCCGTACCTGGCGCCGCCGTCCTGGACGATGACCATCCCGTGCTCGGCCTTGATGGCGCGGACACCGAGGGTGCCGTCCGATCCCGTCCCCGACAGCACGACTGCGATGGCGTTCGTGCCCTGGTCCGACGCCAACGACTCAAAGAAGGCGTCAATGGGCAAGCCGTAGGCTGTCGACTGATCGAGCGGCGAGGTGCGCAGGGAGCCCTTGTCCATGGACACCAACACCCCTGGCGGAGCCACGTAGATCCGATCGGGCTTGGGCCGTGTGGGTTCCGTCAAGTATGAAGGCGAGATTCCAGAAACTCTGACGGGTTGAGGGTGGTCGGCAAGGCCAGGACTGCGTGAGTTGGTTCGTTGGGACGGCCCATCGAGTTTGAGCAAGCGTCCATGGTGAAGTATCCGGT